>JAABUX010001592.1_pt1 | contig 33962 bp, 37 predicted proteins | sample 5561851 | NCBI WGS metagenome assembly JAABUX01 (sample SAMN10711883, study PRJNA513361) | rock metagenome | isolation source: Antarctica rocks | place: Antarctica: Victoria Land, Richard Nunatak red sandstone | collected 2016-01-03
GCACAGTGCCGTCGACCTCGACTGGGTCGCTACTGAGCTCAACGACCGACCGCGCAAGCGGTTAGGCTTCATGAAGCCGATCGAGGAGATCGGACCACTACTGTTGCGATAGCCGCCAGAATCCGCCTGTCGCTCAAAGGTCTGCCCCGGTCGGCGTCAGCGGGGGGTGGTTGGTGCGGTCTTGCTGACGGGCACGGCGTGAACGGTGGTGTCAACACCGGAGGGGCCGTTTCAGGTTCCTCCGGTCGCGATTTGGTGGCGGTGACACCTCTGTTGTGGCGGGTGTGACCTCAATAAAGATCTCGCCAGGTTCTTGACCACCAGTCAATAACTGCTATAACTTCTTCTAGACCACCGGTCAGCAGAAAAGTGATCATCATGCAACCGATCTCATACTCGACCCGTCTCCCGCTCGGTCAGAAAGCCGCGTCGCACACGCGACGCACTGGACGCCGCGACAGGCCCGCTCAGCCCCCGCGTAGCGCTCGCGCCCGACTCTCGAAGTGGCTGGGTTCGCTGCCGCGCTGGGTTCACGCGCTCCCGTACACCGCGTTGGTGCTTCTCGGTGCGGTGCTGCTGATGCCCGGCGTCGTCCCTCATGGGCCCCCCTGCGGCGATGACACCGGCGCTGCTTCTTTGACCGAGCGCCAGTTCTTTATCCATCTCAGCGCGGTCGCGTTCGGGCTGGTCGCAGCGCTGCTGCTGCTCAGCGCGCTGGCGGCAAGCGCGCAGCGCAGAGTCGGACGGCCGGGGCTGCCCACGATCGTGAGCTCGTCCCTGCTCGGCGCTGTCACGCTCGCCGCCGTGATCTGGCCGCACGCGCCGGCAGCCGCACCGGCACAAGCCGCGATGGCCATCGACATGCTCGGACTCATCGCCACCCGCGGGGTAGCCCTCGCCATCCCCGCCGGGATTGCCGCGGTCGCGTGGGCGAGGATGAGCGGCTCGCGGTCACTTCGCGCCGCCCAGATCGGCGCCTGGGCCACCCTGCTCCTGGCGCTCCCATTGGTCATGGCGCTGACCTACCTCACCGTTACCCCGATCTGCTTCGACTGAGCGCTCGGCCGATACATGAGCGAAATGGTCACTTCAGCATCCTCCATCTCTCCCCGACACGGGGTGGCGCTCACGCTGGCCGCCGGTCTTTCCATAGCGGCGGCGATCGCGATCATCGCGATCCTGACGCACTCCTTTGACCGCACCGATGCACAGCTGATCGGCACCAGCCTGGGGTTCTCCGTCTTCTCAGCGCTCGGCGCCGCGGGCGCGCCCGCCCGCCGGCAACTGAAGCTGGCGGCGCTCGGTGTCCTCAGGCTGCCGGGCTCGGCTTTGCGCTGCTCGAGCTGGCGATCTGGGACCACGGGACCAACTGGACATGGCGCGCCTTCGGAGTCCTCGCGGTATTCACTTCGGTGGCCTCTCACGCAAGCATCGTGCTCAGCGCCCGGCAGGCGAGCGACTCTCCAGTGATCACGAACCTGACAGTGATCTCAGTGCTCGCCGCCTGGCTCGACGCGATCCTCGCGGTGATGGCGCTCGTCGGATTGGTCCACCACATCGGCAGCAGCGAAATCCGCGTCGCGGCCGTTCTCGTCATCGCGATGCTGCTCAGCACCGCGCTGCCGCCAATCCTACGTTCGAGCTGCGCCGTCAACGAACGCACCTGATGCGGATCTGCACTTCTCAACGCCACTCAGCGACGCAGCGCGGGCCGAACTGCGCGAAATCGCCTACCGCCTCGGGCGGCCTACGCCGAGAACCGGACGCGTGGCGCACCAAATCCGGCGGGAAGCGACCAGACTCGCTGACCAACCGCCAGGATTCTGAACAACCCCTTGGCAGCATGCGGGCGGAGCCGCATCACCCTCAAGGCCACCGTTTCATTGTCGTGGCCACTCACGCCCAGAACAAGAGCAGCTCCGATGCGCGAGATACGGGTCGACCGGGCCAGACTGCGCCGGGTCCAGAAGCAGGTGCTGCTCCGCTTCCGCATCGGGCACAGGCGGCAGCCAGAGACACCGCGACAAGACTTCTGCTTCCACGCGCACCAGCAGCAGTCTCCGACCTCGGCCGTCGAACAGCTGAGTACCGATGCAGCCGCCGGCCACGCCCTCTTGAGTTGCGACGAGTCCTATCGCGTGAATCCGATCATCGGCACGGCGCTCGTTATGACGGTCTCCGACGGCGACTCAGGAGGGAGCTTGGCGTGATCGCTTTCGCCTGCCGGCCCGGCCGCCACCGACGAGCGCTTTGGCGACAAGGGAGTGGCCGGCTGGAGCCCGACCGGCGTCCCGGGCTGAACGACCGGATTCGCCCTGGAAGGAGTGACCCCGCGTGCCGTGGCCTGCGCCTTCAGTCCCGCGAGCCGGGACACCGTCGCTCCTCTCGGCATGGAGATCGACGAAGCAGGCGTCGTCGTTGCCCAGTCCCTTAGCGGCAAGGGAGTCGTCCTCTGCGAAGACGAGCGGCGCGGGGGGCGCGTCTGCTCTCAGCGTCAACCAGCCGTCTCCCGCTGCTTCGGCGACGAAGCGGCAGGGAGGTCGGCGGCCGCGGCGGACCAATCGTGGTACTCGGAGTCGGGGATCACCGAGGAGACTGGCGGGTCGGCTTGTGTCTGGTGTGCTCGTCGTCCAGTTTCTGCAAGATCGCTTTGCGCGATAGGACGTTGGCGGCCAGGACATCGTCGGACAGGGCGCACGTAGCCGAGGCTGGTGTGAATCTCAAGAGCGGTGAATGGGTGTAAGAAGGGGGGTCATGGCGGACATGGGATAGGCGTGAGGGATATGGACCGCCGAGCTCGTCTCGAGCGCTTGTTCGCTGAGCATGCGTTGGCTGTGCGCGCGTACGCCCGCCGACGAATCGACATCGAACGTGCCGACGACACGCTTAGCGAGGTCTTTGTGATCGCGTGGCGGCGGATCGGTGAGATTCCCGCCGACCAGCTTCCGTGGCTGCTGACGTGCGCTCGCCGGGTTTTGTCCAACCAGCGTCGCAGCGCCGCACGAGCTGACCGGCTGGCCGAGCGCCTAGTCGACCGGGCCCGTATGCAAGGACGGGTCGGAGACGGGGACGCTGGCCTGGCGATCGCGTTGAACCGGTTTGGGGGAGCGCGATCGTGAGCTGCTGCTGCTGATTGCCTGGGAGGGCCTCTCGACAGAGCAGGCGGCGAAGGTGCTCGGTTGTTCTTCGAATGCGGCCGCGGTGTGACCGCGGCCACGAGAAACTCCCCACTGGTGGCCACTTAATTCCCCACCCGTCCGGCCTGCTGGTGATGGTCCGGCGCTCTTGCGCTGTCGATCGTCGGGAGGACGTCCATGAAGAGCGGAAGGACCCAGGTGGAGATCATCGCCTTGTATGAGGAGCTGGGCAGCTATCGCGCCGTCGGCGCGTTGTTGGGCTGCGATTACAAGACGGTCAAGCGGTATATCGAGGCGGCTGGGGAGGCGGGGCAGTTCGCGCCGGCGCTGCGGCGCTCGCGCGTGACCGACGACTTCGCCGATTTGGTCGCTGAGCGCGTGGAGCAGTCGGGCGGTCGGGTCACGGCGCGGCGGTTGATGCGGTTGGTGCGCGCCGCGGGCTATGACGGCTCGGAGCGTTCGCTGCGCCGGGCGGTCGCGGTCGCCAAGCAGGCGTGGCGGGCCAAGCAGGCGCTGGAGGGCCGGGTGTATCGGCCGTGGGTGTCTGAGCCCGGGGAGTGGATGCTGTGCGACTGGGGTGCGGCCGGGACGGTCCCGACGGCGGCCGGTCCGCGGAAGCTGTCGTTCTTCTCTTCGGTGCTGGGCTGGTCGCGGTATCGGACGGTGAGCTTCTCCTGCTCGGAGCGCTTCGGCGCGCTCGCGGTTGGGTTGGCGCACAGCTTCGAGCAGGCCGGCGGGGTGCCCGGGAAGGTGCTGTTCGATAACCCCAAGACGGTCGCGACCGGGCATCTGGCTGGTGTCGCGGTGCTGAACCCTGATCTGGTGCGCCTGGCGGCTCACTATCGCTTCTCGCCGCGCACAACCGAGCGCCAGGACCCGGAGTCCAAGGGCAAGGTCGAGGCGCTCGTTCGGTTCACCAAGTCAGACCTGATCCCGTATGAGGGGTTTGAGTCGCTGGATGACGCCAACCGGGCTGGTGCCGTGTGGTGCGCGGAGGTCAACGGCGAGATCCACTACGAGACCCGGGCTCGACCGGTCGATCGTCTCGAGATCGAGCGGCCCTTGTTCCGTTCGCTGCCGACTGCGCGTGCGGCGATCGCGTGCGGTGAGGATCGCAAGGTCGACCGTCTGTCGACGGTGCGGTTCTGCTCGGCGCGCTACTCGGTTCCGCACCGCCTCGTCGGCCAGGTCGTGCAGCTGCAGGCCACCGACTCAGACGTCGTGATCATGCATCGGGGCATTGCGGTCGCCCAGCATGCGCTGCTGGCGCCCGGGGAGGCGTCGATCGCCGACGCGCACTATCCGACGCCGTCTCCGACCGGCGTTCGAGCGCTGCGGCCGCGGACACCGTCTGAGCATGCGTTCCTGGCGTTGGGTGCTGAGGCTGAGGACTATCTGCGGGCCGCTGCGGCGGCGGGCACCGCGCGCTTGCACGAGCGCCTGGAGGAGGCGCTCGGTCTTGCGCGCACGGGGGGAGAGGATCAGACCCGCCAGGCGCTCGGGCGCGCGACCACGTTCTCCCGGTTCGCTCACGGCGATCTCGCCTCGATCGCCGACGGGCTCAGAGCCGCGCCGCCCATGGTGCTCGCCGACGCGCAGCCGCTGACGCTCGAGGGGTTGCCGAAGGTCGCGGTTCGCTCGATCGCGGACTACCGCCGGGCGCGGGCATGACCCCGTCGCTGGATCCCGAGCTCGAAGCCGGTCTCAGACGGCTGCGCCTGCGCGGGATGCGCGAGCTCGCCCCCGAGCTTTTGCAGACCGCCAAGACTCAACGCTGGGCACCGCACGAGCTGCTCGGCACCCTCGTCCGCGAAGAGATCGCCGCCCGGGAAGCCTCTAACCAGCGCGCCCGCCTGAAGGCCGCCGGGTTCCCCGCCCCCAAGACGCTCGAGAGCTTTGACATCAAAGCCAGCTCGCTGCCGCGCGCGACGTTCGAGTTCCTCGCCTCGCTGGAATGGCTCGAGCGCAACGACAACCTCTGCCTGGCCGGACCGGCCGGTATTGGCAAGAGCCACCTCGCCCAAGCCTTGGGTCGCGCCGCGATCACCGCGGGAAAGAAGGTCCGCTTCTTCCAGGCCGACCAGCTGATCGAAGCGCTCTACCGCGGACTGGCCGAGAACACCGTCGGCAAGCCATCGAACACCTCCTGCGCCACGACCTCGTCGTGATCGACGACCTCGGCTTCACGGCCCTTGACCGAGTCGCCGCCGAGCACCTGTTCCGGTTCATCTCCGCCGCCTACGAACAACGCTCGGTGGCGATCACCACCAACGTGGAGTTCGAACGCTGGACCCAATTCCTCCCCGACGCCGCGAGCGCGACCGCGATCCTCGACCGCTTCCTTCACCACTGCCACGTAATCGCGCTTGACGGCGAAAGCTTCCGCCTGCGCGAAGCCCGCCAGGTCATCACACCGGCATGACCACGGCGGAAAACCGGCAGCCGATCGGACGCGGCACCTCCCTCCAGGCCCGCAGAACGCCGCACAACGAGCCGATCTCAACGGTCGGCGTCGATTTCGCTGCGCAACCGCCTGATCTGTCCGTGAACGCTCGCGCTGCCCCAAGCCGACTCCGCTCAGCCCGCGCCAACAGCGGTCAAGGGCCCAACTGCCAGCCGTGGCCTCTCCGACCTGTGGTCCAGAGGCTGCTCGCCGACAAGGACATCAAGACCAACAACAACCGAGACCCAGCCTCCGCGCAACCCCGATCCAGCTCACCACGGCTCGTGGGGAATTATCTGGCCACCAGTGGGGATTCTTGTTGGCCCTTGACACCCGGTGCGGCTGCATCGCGCTCGAAAGCGGCTCGCGAAGGCCCTCGAGGCACCCGGCCCACAAACAATCACCCGTCCTGAGGGAGTGAGGAATGACTGACGTGATGGACCGACTCCGCGCTGCCGATCCGGAGCCCGATTGCCCACAGCCCCCAATCGACTTGCTCTGGGCGAAGCTCGATGAGCAGGAACGCCGCGGCCGCGGGCGCGGATCGTCGGTCCGCGGGAAGGCTCGGCGTGTCGGGGACCTGCTGATGGCCAGCCTTGCGATCGCCGTGGTGGCGGGCATCGCCGCCGTCGCACTAACGCTCCGACACGGCAACGGAGGGTCGCATCCGGCGGGCGCGTCCCGGGCAATGCTGGTCGAATACGAGGCGATCGGCGTTTTCACGCCGGCGCGCTACAGCGGCGCATCGTTCTCCTCACAGCACACGATCTCCAAGGTCTGGGTGTCCGGCTCCCGCGGCCACAGCCTTGCCACCGACACCTACGTTCCGCGAGAAGGCGGCTTCGTCCACGAGATCGCCGTCAACGGCAACGTCGAGGAGAACTATCAAGGCGGCCCCGCCACTAGGACGCGTGTCACCCGGGGATCGTGCGTCGAGCTGGTCGTCTGCGCCCCTGGCATCCCGAGCGACCCGGTCGCGACCTTGCAGCGGCTCCGTGCCGCCGGCGTCTTCCGACCGGCCGGATACGTAACGCTCGATCAACGCCGGCTCGCGTCATATCTCGCGGTTGGGTCCCCGCGGGTCCGAGCGTTCGTCGATCCAAAGACCGGCGTGCCAGTGCGGATCGTTGTGACCTACGGTCGGCAACCGGCCCCCGAGTCGCCCACCGACACGATCGTGATCAGCAACTACCACCAGACGCCGCTGACCGCGTCGAACGCGCGACTGCTGATGATGCACCCCCGCCCTCTGTGCAGTAGACCGGCGTGCTCCTCAGGCCGCGTCACGAAGCTGCCAACACGCATCGCTCCAGGCACCGGACGCTTGCGACAGGGTTCGGTGGTCGCACAGGTCAACCTCAGCGCACCGGTCTTGTCGTCGCACGCGCCAGCCGGCATCGCACGGGAGACGCGGACCCGTGGTCAGTACGGGATCACCGTCACCGCTCTGCGCATGAAAGCCAACACGAAGCACGACAGCTACGCGCTGTGGCTCTACAGCTCGCCAGCGCACAGCAAACTGCTTGGCTTCATCAATCCCGCCGTCGGCCGTGACGCCACCTCTTCACCACCGGCGTGCTCCCAAAGGACGCCTCCGCATATCGCGAGATCCTGATCACGCGCGAAACCCAGACGAACCCGCGCCAACCAGGACTAATCGCGCTGAAAGGAAAAGACACGCTCCGCTGACCGCAAAACGCTCTTCATCACTTCAGGACAGCGGTGAGTTCTGGTCCGATCGGCATCGCGATTTCTGGGGGAGCGCCCTGCGAGAAGATCACCCGGTTGAGCACTCCTATCTCGAGTGCTCTCGGTTCTCGCCGCACCCGGCGGCCCCTTTGCGGCCGAGGCTCCCGATTTCTGTCGGGGGGGCCGCGAAGCGGGAGTGGCACACCGGTGACCGCCTGAGCGACAATGCAGACACGATGTCGGCGGGCTGCTCGCGGCCGTTTAGCCGCGGAACGGAGGCGCGACCGGACACCCTCGAGCCGATCGACAGCACTCTCGGGTGCCGGCAGCTTGCGCTTCGTGCTCGCTTGGGCCGAGCTACACCAGCGCGAGCTTCTAGAGAACTGGCGGCTGGCACGAGACGTGAGACACTTCAGGAGATCGAGCCGCTCCAATGATCGGACTGACCCCAGACATCACAGACGTAGCCGTCGTCCGCCACGGCGCCTTGCGCCTGACCTTCGCCGACGGTCTGGCGGGTGAAGTCGACGTGCTGGAACGAATGCGCGGCCCGGTGTTCCTGGAGGCTCCAACACCGGCGGGTTCAGCCAGGTGAAGCTCGATGCCGAGACCGGGACCGTCGTCTGGCCAGGAGGCGCAGACCTGGCGCCCGACACGCTCTATGTACGCGTTCGCTGGGAACCGGTCGGAGCGGACCTGACTGGCGCGCGACCGGCGCGCACTGCACCCCCCACGGTGCCGCTATGAGCCGGGAGAACCCCCTCGGCCGCAGGGTCGACTCCTGCCGCCACCGGCCCATCTCACGCCTCACTGCCGCTACCGCAACAACCGGACCATGCCCGACCCATGATGCACGCCCGGCGCGATATGCAGAGCCGGCAAAGCGCAGGTATGCCGGCCCGGCTACGCGGAACCGCCCTTCAACGGAGAGCTCTGATCGCACATGCAGCAATCGCCGCAGGAGATGTTGAATGGCACCACTACTCCGCATCTCGCTGACTGATGCTTACCCGCAAACCCATGCATGCAACCCCGACCTCCGATCCAGCGGTGCCGAGGGCGCTGAAAGAAAGCGCGAGCCGGGCACCCGAAAGGGCCCGGCTCGCGCGCGTGTGCTCAGTGCTGCTCCCCAACTTCCCGTCCCTACCTCGTCCCCCATTTCCTACCTTCCCTTCCCCTACCTTCCCTTCCCCTACCTCCAGTTTGTCGGCGCGAACCTTCCGCCAAAGTTTATGCGTTTCGTCACGAGATATTCTAGGTACTGAATACCCTCAGCGACGAGAAAGTTGCACGTGTCGCAAAGTTTTTGTTGAGATTCTTTCATTCAGGTGCGCCACGGAGTGCTCGGCCGAGGATCCGGCGCCAACCGGCCAGTTGCACCGCGCCCCCTCAGACGGCGGTCTGCGCGGGTTTAGCAGCGCGTAGATGACGTCGCCCGGCTGAGCTGTTGAATGCGCTGCACTGGCGCCGGTTCGCGGGGCGCGGCAGGTGACCGAAGAAGGAACCCGGTCTCGCGCAGAGCGTGTGCGCATGTCCAGCATCGGCTCGCTCCCCTCAACCGCCCTTCCGCTCCGCCTTTGCACGACTCGCGGCATCGCGCAGGCGGCGCGCCTCGTCGCGCGCGGTGAGCGCCTGCTCCTGCTGGGCGAGCGCGGCGGCCTTGGACTCGAGCGCTTCCAATCGCTCCTCGGATGCCTTGTCGCTGACCTCCTCCCGCGCACGGACCGCCGCCTCGTTACTAGCTGCCAGGCGCTCGCGATCGACCTCGGCGGCGCGATCGGTCTTCTCCCTGCGCTTGCGATCGGTCTCCTCGCGCTGGGCCTTCGCGCGCTGCTGGGCCTGCTTGCGCTCGCGCTCGGACTGCTCATGACGCTGGTCGAGCCGCTCGTCGGCGGCCTCGCTCATCCACTCGGCCTCACCGCGCAAGCGCAGCGCTCGCTCGCGCTCGTCGGCGGCCGCGTAGCGATTCTGGGCGTCTTCCCGCAGCACCGGATCGCCGAGGATGTTGCCGAGAATCGCGCGCACGGTGCCATCGGCGCGATCGAGGGCTAGCTTGGCCGTGGCCCTCGGAGCCGCTGCGCTCTCACCGTCGCTGGGAAGGAGGCCGATCATGGTGTCCAGCGGAAGGCGCACCAGCCTCAGCGCGCTATCAACCGCAAACCGCCTGAGGGCTCCAACGTTCACTCTCGATCACCACCTGACTCGATGTCCTGCGCGCGGCTCTCGGCCCGGCGCGCTCGCTGCTCCAGCCGGATCGCGCGCTCGGCTGTGGCGAGGCGTTCCTGCTCGGCGCGCTGCTCGGCAGTCGAGGCCCCCGATTCCCTGGTCTCACGTTCACTCTGCGCCGCGGCCTGCTCGCGCTGTGCCTGCGCCTTCGCGCTTGCGTCCGCCTCGCGGCGGTCAGCCTCGATCTGCTCCTCGCGCTCCTGCGCGGCCACTTCGTTCTGTAGCCGCCGCCGCTCGCGCTCGGTTTCGGCTTCATCGGCTTGCAGCGATGCCTCAGCGTCGCCCTGCTTTGCCTGTGCGGCCGCGCGCTTTGCCTGCGCCTCAGCGTCGGCCTGGGCCTGCTGGAGGCGACCCTCACGGGCCAGGTCCTCGTTGCCGGTAAGCGATGCTGCGGCTTCCTTCGCCTTGCCGGCGATCTTGCCGGCGAGCCCGCCGGCGATCCGCTCAGAGCTTTCTCGATCAGTCAAGTCCTCAGTGCTCCTTTACTTGGAAGTCGTTCGCGCGGTCAAGCCGCCACCTCAGATAGAGACAACCCGCTCCGATGATCGGTCAAACGGATGTTCGCAGAACGCTCAGCTCGACCACGGCACGCTCAACTCGGCCAACTACCGGCGTCAGCTCGGCCACAGATTGCGAGGAAGTCAAGCGCCGCCTCCAGGGGCGCCGGCGCAAGCGCGAAGTCGCTCGTGGCGATCGCCGGCGTGAAGCGATCGTAGAAGGCGCCCGTGAGCCCGAGCCGGGGATGGATCGTGTCCCACCCGAGCCGTAAAGCAAGCTCGTGGATCCGCAGCTTGCGCGCGTGGAACACCCCGAGCAGCTCGACGCGGTCAAATACCGAGCCGCACAGTCGGTGGAATTCGCCGGGCTCGTACTCCTTGCAGTGCCACGGGTTGGCGGACTTGCTCGCGCCCGCGGGCGCGAGCGTCAATACGTTTGGAGTCGAGATGTAAGCGACCCCGCCCGGCGCGAGAATGCCGTGGAAGTGCCTCAGCACCGTCACGGGATCGGGCACGTGCTCGATCGTCTGCAGGAAGACAACCGCATCGCAAGAAGCCTCGTCGCCGTAGCTCTGCACCATGTCGCGCTCGAAGCGCAAGTTCCGGCGCGCGTAGCGCAGCCGCGCGTGCTCATGAGCCTCGGGGTTCGCGTCCACGCCGATCACCCGGGTCGCCGCGTGGGAGAGCAGCTCTGACCCATAGCCCTCCCCGCAGGCCATGTCGATCACCCGCAGTCCCGAAACCCGCGCACCGATCCACTCGTACACGGCCAGGTGCCGGCGAAACCAGTAGTTCTCGGCGGGCACATCGGGCAGCGTTCGCTCACCGGTGAGCTCGAGCGCGGGGACCCCCTGCGGTTGGTTTCGCTGGACGTATACGTTCATGGGCCCGAGCGCAACGGTAATCTGCCCGGGCCATGGAGGCTTCGCGGACCGCGGAGGAGACCCGCGAGGTCAACTCCCGCTACCACGACGTAGCGGCCGGCGGCTACGACTTCAAGTGGGGGATCGACTTTGGCCCTGTCGGGCGTGCGCAAGTACTCAGCAAGCTCCGCAAGCTCCTAGCAGGCGAGCTGGAGCACGGCTTCCAGCGCGCGCTGGAAGTTGGTGCGGGCACTGGCTACTTCAGCCTCAACCTGCTCGGAGCGGGCGTCATCGACGACGTGACCTGCACCGACATCTCCCCAGGAATGATAACCACGCTGCGGGCCAACGCGAAACGGCTGGGCATGGATGTCAAGGCCGTTTGCGCAGATGCAGGGTCGCTTCCTTTCCCCGATGCGAGCTTCGATCTCGTCCTGGGCCATGCGGTGCTCCACCACGTTCCGGACCTTTGGCGGGCGTTCGCGGAGTTTCACCGCGTGCTGGCGCCAGGAGGGAGGATCGCATTCGCCGGGGAGCCCTCGCAAGCCGGCGACCGCTTGGCTGCTATCCCCAAGCGCGGGGCGAAGGCGCTCGCCCCGATCTGGCGCCTGGTGCTGGGCACGCAGGCGCTGGCGCCGGCTGTTGCCTCGCCTGCAGAAGATCGGAGTGACCAGACCGACCAGAGTGACCACGCTCTGGAGCGTTGCGTCGATGTGCACACGTTCACGCCACGGGAGCTCACGGACTACGCACGCCGAGCGGGCTTCGCAGACGTGCGAGTGCGCGGCGAGGAGCTGATGGCAAGCTGGTTCGGATGGTTCAACAGGGGCCTCGAGGCGAGCGCCGACCCCGACGGGGTGCCGATGCTCTGGCGTCAGTATGCGTTCCACGGTTACCTGCTGTTGCAGCGCCTCGACCACCAACTGCTGGAACGGAGCCTTCCGCCCGCGATCTTCTACAACCTGCTGCTCACGGCGCGCAAGGCCTAGCGCCCCCCACGCCGCGCGCAAGGCCTAGCGCCGCCCACCCCCGCGCAAGGCCTAGCGCCGCCCACCCCCGCGCAAGGCCTAGCGCCGCCCACCCCGCGCGCAAGGCGTAGCGCCGCCCACGGCGTATGGGTATAGCCGCACTGGCCCCGCACGCACAGGCAGCTACAACGTTTTCCTAGAATCAGGTGGGCGATGCCGGATCGGCACCCCGATGATTGCGAAGAGCTCCCGCTCTTTCCGCTGGGAATCGTGGCGCTCCCCGGCGAGCTCATCCCGTTGCACATCTTCGAGCAGCGCTACCAGACGATGATCGCGGAGTGCCTCACGTTCGAGGGCGAGCTCGGGATCGTCTGGCTGTCTGAGAACGAGCTGCGAGAAGTAGGATGCGCAGTGGAGATCGAAAGGATCCTGGAGCGTCTGGACGACGGCCGGATGAATCTGCTCGTGCGGGGTACGCACCCGTTCCGGGTTCTGGAGCGCTTGGGCCATCTGCCCTATCCGGCGGGCGTGATCGAGCTGCTCGAGGATCGGCCGGAGACCCCGGACCCAGAGCTCGCCCGCGCCGCACACGAGCTCTACGCGGATCTCGTCAAGCGGGCGACCGACCGCGACCTCGATCAGGAGCTGTTGTCAGAGCTGAGCGCGTACGCGATGGCGGCGACCGTGGACTTCGGCCCCGATGCCAAGCAGGGCCTGCTCGAATTGCGTTCGGAGAACGCTCGTCTAGGGCTTCTGGCCAGACTGCTGCGTGCCTCGATCAAGCGCCTGGAGCTCGCCGGCCGTGCGCAGGCGCGGGCACGGTCCAACGGCAAGGTGAGCCTCGGCTGACGGCGGTCAGGGCCTTGGGCTTACGGTAGTCACAGGTTGCCATACGATGGCCGGCCTGCAGGCCGGCCACCCAACCGGCGCCACGGCTCAGGATAGCCGCGTGCCCTGCGCAGGCTCTCCGCCCTAAGCGTTGTAGACGACCATCGCGAGCCCAAACAGGACGCAGTAGATCCCGAACGGCCTCAGGTTGCCCTTCCTGAAGTAACGGGTCAGGAAGTGGACGGTGCCGATCGCGACGACCGCGGCGAAGATCGCGGCGATGAAGGCGGCACCACGCACGCCGTTGTTGCCAAGCGGGCCGGTCAGGTCGGGAATCTTGTAAATGCCCGCTGCAAGGATGATCGGCGTCGCCAGCAGGAAGCCGAGCCGCCCCGAGTCACTGTTGTCCAAGCCGCGCTGGAGTCCGGCGGCCATCACGACCCCGTCGCGGCTGATGCCGGGTATCAGCGCCGTAGCCTGCGCGACCCCGATCACCCCCGCCTCGCGGTACTGGAGCGTGTCGAGCCGGCGGCCGCCAGCGGCATTCTTACCCTCCCGCGCCGCCAGCGCGCGGACCTCCGCGCGCCTGCGCAGCCGCTCGGCGCCCAGCAGCATGACGCCGTTGACGACAAGGAAGATTGCCGCGGTGATCGGCTTGGCGAGCGCCACCCGCACCGGATGCTCGAACGCGATGCCCAGGAGCCCGACCGGAACGCTGGCTGCGATGATCAGCCAGGCGAGCCGCTCGGTCGGCGTCTCTATGCGCCGCTTGCGCAGCGTCGCGAAGAACGCCCCGATGATCTCGATCCAATCGCGCCAGAAGTAGATCAAGAGGCCGATCGCGCTGCCGACGTGGAGCATCACGATGAACGCGAGCCACGGAGACTCGGACTGTGACTGCCAGGCCACCAGCGTGTGCCAACCGAACAGGTTCGGGAACAGCACCGTGTGCCCGAGGCTCGAGATCGGGAACAGCTCGGATGCCCCCTGCAGGATGCCGAGCACGATCGCCTGAAAGGTGCTGACCGGGTTTGGAGCGTGATGGATGAGCGCAAGCGCGATCACAGAGCGGGAAACCTTATCCGGCGCTCTAACGGGACGCTAAGCGCGCAACCGCCGTCATCCGCGACAGCCGGAGCAGCCGTCGTCATCCGCGCAGGCCGCACGGCCCCTGAGCCGCCTGCGCGGCGAACAGCTCCGCCTCGGCCAGCTCGTGGCGCTGGCGCGCTGCGGTGTCGGGGAAGGTGATCGAGCCGTTTTCCAGCTTGATCGTGTACGAGAACACGCTGTTAGCGCCGACCGGTACGCGCAACTTCGCCCTCGCGTCCTTGTCGAGGTCGCTCGCCAGCGCGCGCGCCTGTATCAGCAGGGAATCCGGGAGCGACTTGGCGGCTGCGCCGTCGCAGCGGATCGTGCCGCTGTCGTTGACCACCAGCGTGAGCGGCCGGCCCTGGCCGGTGCGCGTGAGCAGGAACAGGTCGGCACCCTGCACGTTGAGGCCACAGCCGGTGAGCAGTGCAGCGACCAGGATCGCACCGAGAGCTCGGGCCCGCTGGTTTGTGCAGGGCCGCGGACTCGCGGAGGTCCGCGCGTTCGTGCAGGTCCGCAGGCTCACGCCGGCTGCTTTCGGCCTCCGGGCGCCACGATCACCGCGGCGCCGCCGCGCCGCGGATCCCCGCCGCCGGAGAACGCGCCGTCGGCTTCCCGCGCGGCCGCCTGAACCCCGCCGAAGAACAGGTTGAGCTCGCGAAACCGGCTGATCGGCCAGCCGGCGCCCGCCAACGTCCGCGTATCGACCCCTGGCTCGGCATACACGATCCCATCCTCGTAGTGAATCCGGGGCGCGCGTACAGCGTCGCCGGCCGGCAGCCCATCGTCGAGCACGCGGACGATCGTTTGCAGGATCGCGGAGCGGATCCGGTTGGAGCCGGCGCTCCCGACCACAAGCTCAGGGCCACCGTCACGCATTACGACCGTCGGCGCCATCATGCTCGGCAGGCGCCGGCCCGGAGGGTGGCGATGAAATCCGAGCGGGTTGAGATCCTGCTCGCCGAGCATGTTGTTCAGGTGAACTCCGGTCCCGGGGACCACCACTCCAGAGGACGAGCCGTTCGAGCACGTGACCGAGCAGGCCCACCCGTCGCGGTCGAGCACCGCGATATGGGTTGTCGAACCGAGGGGACCACCACCAAGAAAGCGGGCGACGAAGCGGGGATCCTCCAAGCCCGCCAAGAACTCCGGCGTGCGCTCGCGCTGCGTGCGCTCCATCACGGCGACGATCTGCTCGACTCCGGGCGCTCCGTCCTGCACAGCCAGCAACGCCAGCGCGCGCGCGATCAGGATCCCGCCGGCGGACGGGGGCGGATTGGTCAGAATCTCACGACCGCGGTACGTGGCGCGAACCGGAGCACGGTCAACCACCGCATACCCGTGCAGATCAGACGCGGTCAGCATCCCACCTCGGGCGCTCACCCAGTCCACGATCGCCGACCCGATCTCGCCGGAGTAGAACGGAGCCGCACCCTCGGCGCCAAGGCGCTCCAGCGCATCGGCGAGCTCTGGCTGGCGGATCTTCTCCCCTGCGCGCAAGAGCTCCCCCTGCGGCGCGAACAGCGCGGCACACTCTGGCGTGGAGGTGACGATTGCGGCCAGGATCTCCACCATGTACGCCTGCTCGGGGTTCAGCTCGGTCCCTACCCGCGCGAGCCGGGCGGCCGGCTGCACGAGGTCACACAGCGGGATCCGGCCGAAGCGAGCCGCGGCCTCACACAGGCCCGCCGGCATCCCATACGTGCCCACCGACGCGACGCCGATGTTGAACACCTGGATCGCATCCCCGAAGGAGACGCTGATCGGTAGTAGTTGGGCCCGAGCGGCGTCCTCGGCGCCGGGGCCTGGCGCCGCCACAAAGAAGTCGAGCAGCACCGGCGCACGATCGGGGGCCACCACCAGCATGTATCCGCCCGCACCCAGGCCGGTCAGCAACGGCTCGACGACAAACGACGCAAGCATCGCGCCGAGCGCGGCGTCCACGGCATTCCCCCCCTCCCGCAGCACGTCGGCCCCCACCCGAGCGCTAACCGGATGTCCAGCCGCAACCACACCGAGCTCAGAGGGGGGCCTAGAGGGCATCGGATTTGCGCAGGGGCGTGGATACTTCCACGCGGGCTTGCGAGTGTGCAGAACGCAGCGAGCGGCGTGTGCTCTGCACGCGAGCGACCGAGGACGCAGCTAGGCGCCGGCTATAGGCCCTCAGCGGCGGGGAATGAACTCGGGGACGTCTAGCTCGATCGGGGCCGGGCGCTCGCGCAACCGGCTCACTCGGGGCTCGCCACGGGGCTCGCGCAGCGAATCGCGTGCTTCGGAGGGCCTGCGGGCCTCCTGAGTCCTCCGCGCTTCGGGCGCCCTGCGAGCCTCCGGGGACCTGCGAGCCTCCGGGGCGGAGCGATCGTTCTCGCGGCCGCGTGGCGCATTAGGCCCGTATCCTGTCGCGACCACCGTCACCCACACCTGATCGTCGAGCTTCTCGTCGACCATTGCTCCGAAGATGATGTTCGCGTCAGGGTGAGCGGCCTCCGCCACGGCCTTGGCGGATTCGTTGACCTCCCACAGCGAGAGGTCGCGGCCACCGGTGATCGAGAGCAGAATCGAGCGAGCGCCCTCCATGCTCGTCTCGAGCAGCGGCGAGGCTACGGCCTGCTCGGCTGCATCGATCGCCCGTCGCTCACCGGCGCCCATGCCGATGCCGAGCAGGGCGTTGCCGGCATCGGACATGATCGTCCGCACGTCGGCGAAGTCGAGGTTGATCAAGCCTGGAAGCGTGACCAGGTCGGAGATCCCCTGGACGCCCTGGCGCAAGACGTCGTCGGCGACCCGGAATGCCTCCACCATCGAAGTGTTGCGGTCCAGCACGGAGAGCAGGCGGTTGTTGGGCACGACGATCAGCGTGTCGACCTCCTCCGCGAGTGCCGCGATCCCGGCCTCGGCCTGGTCGCGTCGCCTGGAGCCCTCGAACTGGAATGGCCGCGTGACGATCCCGACCGTCAGCGCTCCGAGGTCCCTCGCGATCTGCGCGACGATCGGCGCGGCCCCAGTCCCCGTCCCGCCCCCGGCACCGGCCGCGATGAAGACCATATCGCAACCGCGCAGCAGCGCCTTGATGCGGTCGTGCTCCTCTTGTGCGGCCTGGCGGCCGAGATCGGGGTTTGACCCAGAGCCCAGTCCGCGCGTGATCGAGTCACCGATGTGCAGAGTCTCGTGCGCCGCCGAGGTTTGCAGCGACTGCAGGTCAGTGTTGATCGCCAGGAACTCGACTCCCTCGATCTCCGCCTGGACCATACGGTTGATCGCGTTGACTCCGGCGCCGCCGACGCCGACGACGCGGAGCACGGGAGTCCCGACGGTCCTGGGCGCCGCAAAAGCGTCCCCGGCGCGCTCGGGCCGGGCATAGACATCGTGGTCGAAATCCTCACGCGGCGGCTCCTCATGCGGCGACTCCTCACGCGGGGGCTCCTCACGCGAGGGCTCGGCTGGCCGCTCGAGCATGTTCGCCGGGATGTCGGCTGAGAACGCCTGGCGAAGGCGTTCCTGGGGCGATGGAACCTCAGACCACCGCGGCTCGGACTCGGACTCGCCCGCGGGCTCGCGTTCGGGCTCGCCAGCGCGCGACACCGAAACTGCGGCTGGGGCCCGCACCGGCGCCTGGGGGCGATCGTCCTCGACGGCGGGGAGCGCGCGATGCTCATCCGGCCGCTGCGCGCCCGATTCGGGCTCCCCACCAGCCTCGCGCTCGGATCCGTCGCCGGCGTGTGAGGGACCGCCGTCCCCGGTGTCCTCCGTCGTCTTGCGAAAGAGGGCCGCGAGCGGCCCCTCGCGCATGCTTGCACGTTTACCGGTTTCCATTTGAGAGAACCTCCTTCGCAAGCTGCCTGTAGGCGTGTGCGGCCAATCCATCGGGATCGTACTTCAGCACCGACATTCCCTTCACCGGGGCCTCGGCAAAACGCACGGTCTTGCGAATCCTGGAGGCAAAGACTTGGTCTCCGAAGTTCTCCTCGAGCATCTCGATCGCCTCCCTGGCGTGCAGCGTCCGCGTGTCGACGAGCGTCGGCAGGATGCCCTCGATGTCCACGCTGGGGTTCAGATTCTCCCTGATCATCTTGAGCGTGTTCTGGAGCTGAATCAGACCGCGCATCGACAGATACTCGCACTGCACGGGGACGATCACCTTGTGAGCCGCCGTCAGCGCGTTGATCGTCAGCAGACCGAGGCTGGGCGGGGTGTCGATGAAGATGAAGTCGTAGTCCTCCTGAACCTGTGCGAGCGCCTTCTCCAGCGAGCGCTCGCGGCCAATCATCGTCGACATCGCGATCTCGGCGCCGGCCAGGTCGATCGACGCGCATGCGACATCTATCTCCCGCGTGATGATCACGTCGCGAATCGGGATGTGGTGCACGAGGACGTCGTACATCGACTGCTCCAGCGTGTCCGGATCAAGGCCCTGGGACATCGTCAGGTTGCCCTGCGGATCCATGTCGCAGCACAGCACGCGATGACCTTCCTCCGCGAAAGCCACGGCTAGGTTGAGCGTGGTCGTAGTCTTGGCGACGCCGCCCTTCTGGTTGGCGAACGCGATCACCTTGCAATTGGTGCTCACAGGAGGCTCCGATGCGTAAGAGAGCTCATACGCGCCTGTATTCGGACGCGATGGGAAGATTCCTTCCCGCGTTGGCCTTTTTCCCCTTCCTTTCGCCGCGCTTGCATCTTTCTCATCCCCGCGCCCTTCACACGTGCCCCGCGGGGCACGTGTGTACTTTGAGAGCCCTTGACAGGATCTCCAGAGCTCCTTGACCGCCGCCTGATCTTCGTCACCGGCAAGGGTGGCGTGGGCAAGTCGACGGTCGCGACGGCGCTCGGGCTGCTCGGCGCCCGCCGCGGCCTGCGCACGATCGTCGCCGAGCTGGCCAGCCAGCGCCACGTGCAGCACGTTTTCAACCGCGACGGAGAGCAGTTTCAAGAAGTCGAGCTCGCGCCCGGGCTGTTTACGATCTCGATCGACCCTCAACACGCGATGGAGGAGTACCTGCGGGTCAAGACCGGTCCGCTCGGCCACGTGCTCAGCTCCAGCAAGCACTTTCAGGCGTTCGCGATGGCGACGCCCGGAATGCGAGAGCTCCTCAGCGTCGGCAAGATCTGGGAGCTGGCGCAGCTAGAGCGCAGGACTCGCGACGCCGCGCCCTACGATCTGGTCGTCGTGGACTCCCCATCGAGCGGGTACGGCGCCGGCATCCTGCGCACGCCCCGGACGTTCGCGGAGATCGCGCGCGTGGGCCCGATCGCCCATCAGGGCGCCGTGATCGCCGACACGATCGCCGACGATACGTTTACAGGGGTCGTCGCTGTGGCGACCGCCGAGGAGATGCCGGTCAACGAGACTCTATGGCTGCGAGACGCGCTCGCGCGCGAAGGGATGGGATTTGATGCGGTGATCGTCAATGCGCTCTATCCGCCGAGCTTCGGCGCTGAGGAGGTGGCCACGCTCACACAGGCGCTGAGTAGAGCACAGTCGCCGCTCGCCCGCGCGGCGCTCAGAGCGGCGCTCTCCGAGCAGGCTCGCGCCGCTATTCAGAGAGCCCAAGAGGCGAGGTTGACCGAAGAGCTACGTACCGCGCTCGTCGAGCTCCCCTACGTGTTCGCCGACCACCTCGGCCGCGGGGAGCTCGAGCGCCTGGCGGATGCGCTGGAGGCCGGGCTGGACACCGTGGCCGAGGCCCGGCGGTGAGCGTCGCGTCCGAGGCCCGGCGGTGAGCGTCGCCGATCTGCTGGGTGACAAGCGCGTGTGCGTCTGCGCCGGGCCGGGCGGAGTGGGCAAGACGACCACCTCGGCGGCGATCGCGCTCGGGATGGCGGCAGCCGGCGCCAAGGTCGCCGTCGTGACGATCGATCCGGCCAAGCGCCTGGCCAACGCGCTCGGCCTGGAGGAGCTCCAGAACGATCCCTGCCGCGTTGGGCCCGAGCGCCTGGCGGCGGGCGGGCTGGAGATCCGCGGCGAGCTGTGGGCGATGATGCTCGATCCCAAGCGAACGTTCGACGAGCTGATCGACCGGATCGCGCCGGACGCGGGAAGGGCAGCCGAGATCAAGGCCAATCACGTGTATCGCGAGCTATCGACGGCGGTCTCGGGCTCGCAAGAGTTCACAGCGATCGCAAAGCTGCACGAGCTCGACCGCCTGAACGAGTTTGACCTGCTCGTACTCGACACGCCACCGTCACGCAATGCGCTTGACTTCCTGGAGGCGCCGGGGCGCTTGACCTCGTTCCTGGAGGGCCGAGCGCTGAAGGCAGTGATGCGCCCGACCGGCTTCGGGATGCGCGTCCTGGGACGGGGTGCTACACCTCTGCTGGGGAGTCTGCACCGGATCACGGGGATGGACCTGCTCGCGGACCTGACGACCTTCTTCACGCTGCTCGGCGACATGACTGATGACTTCGGGGTGCGCGCGAAGGAGGTCGAGAAGATGCTCAAGGCGGACAGCACCGGCTTCCTGCTCATCAGCTCCGCCCAGCGCGAGCCGATCGACGAGACGATGTGGTTTGCGCGCACGCTGAAGGAAGGCGGGCTGCCGTTCGCGGGCGTAGTGGTCAATCGAGTGCACCACGACCCGCTCGGCGAGCACGAGCCGGGCGATGTCGCCGCGGCGCTCCGAGACGAGATCGGCCCACAGCTCGCCGCGCGCGTGGCCGAGAACCTCCACTCCTACCACGCGCTGGCCCGCCGCGACGAGCGCAACATCGCGCGCCTGTCCGCCGAGCTGTCCGATCCCCCGTTGCTGCTCGTCCCCCACTTCGACGACGACGTCCACGATGTCGAGGGACTTCTGCGCGTGCACCGTTACCTGTTCGCCACGAGCGCGCAGCGCGAAGCGCTGATTGCGGATGTGGTGGCCTGAGAGGGGGCGGCCGCCCGCTCGCGTGGCGCCCGGGCGAATCATCTTCGCTCTACGGCCTCCAGCAACACCCCGGCGCCCAGCGGGTCTGCCCATGTCGCCCAGGCCAGCAGGACGGCGTCCCACTCCCTTTTCGCGACCACGTCCCACCGAGAGCCACCGTCGGCCGGCACCCGCCGCACCATCCTCACCCGCCCGTGATGCAAAAGCTCCCAGACCGATCGCTCGGCCAGCGCGAGCCGCTCGCTCACCCTCATGCCCGGATGGCGCTCGCTCGCCAGCGACAGCGCCTCGTGCACGCCGATCCTGCCGGCCGCGCAGGCATCGAGGATCTCCTCCTCCAGCTCCAGCGCCGAGGGCTCGGTCTGACCGGCGCTCGCTCCGAGCGCGTGCTGAGCCTGCACTTGCGCGTCGGCGAGGATGCTCGCCGTCACCTCGACGCCACCGCGAGTCGCGTTCGCCCACCCGCGTCCCAACCCGATCTCATCCGGTCGAAGCTGCGGACCCTCGAAGATCGTCAGCTTCGCTCGCTCCGGTGCCCACCGCCGATCGCCGCACTCGACCGTCTCCCCCGCGACCCACGGCGCGCTGATCCTCGCCTGCAGCTCTTCGCTGGTCAGGTTGAAGGCCCGCGCTTGGTGGGGAAACTGGCGCAGCTCAACGTGGAACACAGGGCGTAGGGTGCCATGCCGATCCGCTGTGCGCTCGCCATCCTCGCATCGACAGTTGTCCGGTGATCGCCGTGTCATGGCCGCGATCTTCGCTGGAGGCGCGATGGGTGCGGCGGTGCGCACCGGCCTGGTCCAGATCGCGCCGACCCACACAGGACGCTGGCCCTGGGTCACGTTCGCGGTAAACGTCGCCGGATGCTTCCTGCTCGGCTATCTCGTGACCCGCCTGCAGGAGCGGCTACCGATCACCGCCTACCGGCGCCCCCTGCTCGGCACCGGGTTCTGCGGGGCGTTGACGACCTTCTCAACGTTCCAGGTCGAGCTTCTGAACATGCTTCACCGAGACGACTTGTTGCTCGCGTGCCTTTACTGTGGGGGCAGCGTGGGCGCCGGCTTCCTCGGGGTGATGGCGGGGACCGCGATCGTCCGGCGCGCAAGGCTCACCTGGTGATGACGTGATCACAGCGCTCCTGGTGCTCGTGTGCGGCGGGGTCGGGGCTGTCACCCGGTTCGCCGTCGACAGCCTCGTCGGATCGCGGCGGCCGGGCGAGTTTCCCGGGGGGACGCTGGCGGTGAACGTCAGCGGCTGCTTTCTCTCGGGGCTGCTGGTCGGCCTTGGTGCCTCGGATCGAACGATGCTCGTGCTCGGAACCGCGGCGTTGGGCTCCTACACGACGTTCTCGACCTGGATGCTGGAGACCCACCGCCCAGCGCAGGACGGCCAGCCCGGCCTGGCGTGGCGCAACATCTCGATCGCGCTGGCCGCAGGCCTGGGCGCGGCCGCCCTCGGCCGCGCGCTCGGAGGCTGGCTGTGAACGAGTCTGTCGTCGAGCTGACCACTTACTTCGGCGAGCGCGATCGGACCGGCGGGCGCTTCCTTGCCGACGCGCTGTTCGATCTCTACGAGCGCCACGATATCCACACCAGCCTCCTGCTGCGTGGGATCGAAGGGGTCGGCCGCCACCATCACCTGCACAGCGACCGTCTGCTGACCCAGTCTGAGAGCCTGCCTGCCGTGTCGATCGCGATCGACACGCGCGAGCGCATCGAGCGCGCGCTGGCGGAGGTCTCGGGCCTCGCGGATCACGGCTCGAGCACCCTCGCGCGCGCTCACCTGATCGCGAGCGAGGACCACGAGGACCTGGTGGCAGGGCTCGGGGAGCACGCGGACGGAGCGGTCAAGCTGGGCCTCTACGGTGGCCGCTCGATCAGATCCGAGGGCCAGGCAGGGTACGTCGCCGCGCTCGCGCTGCTGCGGAAAGCCGGCGTCTTGGGGGCGTCGGTGCTGCTGGGCGTCGACGGCACCCTGCACGGCGAGCGCCGGCGAGCGAAGTTCTTCGCTCGCAACGCCGGCGTGCCGTTGATGCTGCTCGCGATCGGCGATGCCCAGCGTATCGCCGGCGTGCTGCCGAGGCTGACTGACCTGCTCGACGATCCAGTCGCCACGGTCGAGCGCGTGGAGATCTGCAAGTCGGACGGGATCGCGCTCGCCGAGCCCGCCGCGATCAGCGATCCCCCCGGAGCTCTCGAGTCCGCGCGGGTGGGCGAGCAAGACCGCGCCGGGCTTACCAGCTGGCTGAAGCTGACTGTGCACCTCGACGAACAGGCCATGTGCGACGGGCGTCCCCTTTACCTGGAGCTCGTTCGGCGGCTGGCGGAGGCCGGAGCGGCGGGGGTCACGGTTCTGCGCGGCGTCCGCGGCTTCCGTGGCGAGCGCGAGCCAACGGCCGATCGCATGCACTCCCTGCGGCGAACCGCCCATATGCACGTGGTGGCGATCGACGCCCCGGGTAAGGTGCGGCGCTGGTGGCCGATCGTCGAGGCGCTGGCCTGCAGCGACGCCCTAATCACTAGCGAGATCGTCCAAGCTGTCCTGTGAGACCACTTCGGTGCTGGGATTCGGGCTCGTCGCTCGAGTCGCTGAGCAGTCGGATTGGACCCGGGCTCTCGACCGCGGCCCGCTCAAAGAGCGCCTGCTGATCTGAGAGCGCCCCCGTTCTGGTGGCAGACGAGGTGCTGAGGTCAGCGACGCCGGCTCGCGTGGCTACCGGCGGGGATGCGGATGAGGGGACGAAACGCTGGCCCACGCAGGAGGATCAGAATGATATCATTCTCTGGATTGACGTCATTGATCAGAGACCTCCCGGACGAGGTGCACGCGGAACTGGCTCGCCGCGCGGCCGCCAGCGACATGAGTCTGCGCGCGTACCTGCGGGGGGTGCTCTCCGATCATGTGGCCGCTCCTTCGATGAGCGACTGGCTGCAACACGTGCGGGATCTCGGTCCGGCGCATGGTGCGGGCCCTACCGGGCCCGAGCTCGTCGCCGCCGCGCGTGCCGACGATGACGAGATCGTCGGCCGTTGAGCATCGCCGTCGTCGATGCGGCCACGGTCGTCGATCTGATCTGCGACGTCTCAGCGGCCGAGCCCTACCTGGGCGCCATCGCATCCGCCACGGCGGTCGCTGCGCCCGCCCACCTCGACGCCGAGGTTCTCTCGGCGTTGGCCCGCCTCGCGCGAGCCGGGCAACTGACTCGGGCGGCGGAACGCGTGCAAGCGCTGGCCGCGTTCGGTGCGCTGGCCGCTGGGGCCGCTCTTGTCGCCCGCGTGGGCGCTGGTAGACCGGATCGCGACCCGTGATGCGCTCTATGTCGCGCTCGCGGCGTCGCTCGACGCGATCCTGATCACCTCCGATCGGCGCCTTCGTAGAGCTGCTGCCCCGATCGTCGCCGTCGCCGAGCCCGAAGGGTGATCAGCTCGCCGGGCTCAGCCCGATCCTTGACTCGGATCGGCCAAACTCATATTTGACTACGAGTATTGAGTTATGCGGGTTGAGCAGGGGTTATGTAGCCCTCAGCGAAGTTTGGTGGCGGTGGTTGCCCTCGCCGCTTCGAACGTCGAGGTGCTTGCTGTCGAGCCTGCGGATGAGCTCGGTCGGCTGGCGGCGCAATGCTGTGCGTTGCTGGCCGAGAACGAGCAGCTATGGGGTGAGCTCGGCCGGCTGTCGGGCGAGAACGAGCGGCTGCGGACGCGGGTCGGGAGCCTTGAAGGTCAGTTGGAGGAGGCGCGCCGGGCGGGCAAGCGTCAGGCGGCGCCGTTCTCCCGTGGGGAGCCGAAGTCTGAGCCGAGCCGGCCGGGGCGACGGTCGGGGGATGATCACGGCGAGCATCCTCACCGCGAGCCGCCGGAGCATGTGGATGAGGAGCTCGACGCTTGGCTGACTGCGCGGTGTGGGTGTGGCGGGGAGATCGAGCACGAGCGGATCGAGTTTCAGTATCAGGACGAGCTGCCCGGGCCGCGAGCGATCCGCCGGCGGTTCGCGGTGCAGATCGGCAAGCGCCGCTCACCACGAGGCATCTCTCGGACAGGTCGTGCTCGCCGTGAGCCTGCTGCGCCGCGCCCAGCTCTCAGTCTCCCGGATCTCAGACGCCATCGGCAGGTTGCTGACCAGCGCGCGTGCCGCCGGGCACCTGATGTGGCTCGAGGATCACGCCAGACAGGAACAGGACAAAAGGCGGTGGAAATCCGGCTCCGGACCGGCTGGAGCACGGGATCGAGCTGCGGGGCGTGTCCTTCACCTACCCGGGCACCGAGGACGAGGTCCTGCGCGGCGTGGATGCCTTCCTTCCGGCCGGCTCCTCGATCGCGATCGTCGGGGAGAACGGCGCCGGGAAGACCACGCTCGTCAAGCTCCTCACGGGCATGTATGAATCCACCTCCGGGGCGCTCGAGCTCGACGGGGTCCCGCTCTCTGAGATCAGTCTCGACAATTGGCGCCAGCGCACGAGCGCCGTCTTCCAGGATCACGCCCGCTACGACCTACTCGCCTCCCAGGCGGTCGGAGTGGGAAGCCTGCCGCTGGTGGAGGATCGGCCCGCGGTCGGTATGGCGATGGAGCGCGCCGGCGCCGCCACGTTGATCGGAGAGCTTCCAGCGGGGCTGGAGACCCCGCTCGGGCGCAGCTTCCGGGACGGGCACGACCTTTCCCATGGCCAGTGGCAGAAGCTCGCCCTCGCCCGCGGGATGATGCGCAAGACGCCACTGCTGCTGATCCTCGACGAGCCGACCGCCAGCCTCGATGCGCCGACCGAGTCCGCGCTGTTCGATCGCTACGTGGAGGCCTCGCAAGAAGCGGCCGCGAGCGTCGGCGCGATCACGCTGCTGATCTCCCACCGCTTCTCGACCGTGCGCATGGCGGACTTGATCCTCGTGCTGGAGGGCGGCGTGGTCGCCGAGCGCGGCGACCACGCATCGCTGATCGCCCACGGCGGGCTCTACGCCGAGCTGTTCGAGCTGCAGGCGCGTGGGTATCGGTGACGGCGTGGATCGCAGGGGACGGTAGAAGGACCGGCGATCTGCGCGATGATCAGCCCGCGCGCTGCGCGACGAGCACGGCGAAGCAGTGGTCCTTGAACAGGCAGTCCGCGCCGGCAAAGCCCGCTTCCCGCAGCCACGCGAGCTGATCCTCGACGCCGGCGAGGCGATCGAAGCGCATCCGATCGACGGCGCGCGCCCATTCCTCGCCACTGGCCCCCAGCTCCCGGGCACGGCGCTCGTGCCAATCCTCGTAAGTGCGGTCGAAAAGCTCAGTCGGGCCCTTGACCTGCTCCGCATCGATGAACACGCCGCCCGGTGAAAGCGTTGCGTGCACGCGCGCGAAGAGGTCGCGCTTGTCCGCGTCTCCGAGATGGTGGATCGCGAGCGCGCTGACGATCGCATCCCACGGACCGGCGGGAAGCGAGTCCGAGAGCTCGCCGGTTACGTAGCTCGCGCGAGAGCCCAGCGAGCGGCGCGCCTGTCCGAGCATCGCGGGCGCGCCGTCGAGGAGCACCAGATCAGCCTCGGGGTGAGCGTCGGCCACAGCGCGCGCGAGCAGCCCCGTGCCGGCACCAAGGTCGAGGACCCGCCGCAGCGGCCCCGGCGCCAGCTCGAGGGCCGCGACGGCGGCCCCGTAGAGCGCATCGAAGCACGGGACCAGCCGCCGGCGCAGGCCCTCGTAGCTGCCGGCGTCGTTCTCGAAAGCAGCAATCGCAGCATCCGTCATAACGTACGATTGTACGAGATGACCGTGGATGGCTGGTGATAGGCGGACGGTTCTCGAGAGGTGGGCGGTTCGTAGGGGCGAGCGAAGTCCGATAATGGCCCCATTGCGAACGAGTCCCGATCAGGCCGCTGCCGACGCTTCGCGGCTCGGACGCTCGATTGGATCGAGCCCGCTAAGAATCCGGCAGGGGTCGTATACGGCACGCTCATCGTCGGGGCGGTACTCGCGTCGGAGAGCGAGCGCCGCGAGACCTTCGCGGACACTCTCGCCGCGACGGTGCTCGCGTTGCTCCTCTATTGGCTGGCGCATTCCTACGCCGCGACGCTCGGACGCCGACTCGAGCACCAGATCCCACTGAGCGCGGCGGGCTTGATGCGCTCCCTCGTCCACGACCGGGCGATCCTGCGCGGGGCGAGCGCCCCGATCCTCGCGCTGCTGGTCGCGTGGGCTGCCGGGGCATCGCTGGCGACGGGCGCCCTGGCGGCCGTCTGGACTTCGGCGGCGAGCATCGTCGCATTCGAGCTGGTCGCCGGCATCCGCGCGCAGATGACCCGCGCCGAGTTGCTCCTACAGGTCTGCGCCGGCGCGGTAATGGGCCTTTCAATCATCGCCCTGAGGGCGCTGCTGCACTGAGAGTACCCCGGGCCTCAGCCTGAGCGCGACTGCTACGGTGGCTTCTGAACGCGGCTGCTGACCATAGTGGCGAAAGTGGCCGCGCGCTGAAGCTTTTGTCATCGCGCAAACCACGGATGGTGTGCGGGACGAGCATCGTGCTTGACTGAGATAAAGCGGTTCTATGTTCCGGGTAACAGATTTCAGTCGTGGTTTGGACCCTCCGCGCAACCGGAGGATGCAGCCGGAATTGGAGGAGAGATGCTCGATCACCCCATAGCCGGGCCCCGAGCCGACGATCCGAGCGGGTCGTCGTCCCCCCGTCTGCCGGCCGTCGAGCAGGCCCTGACGCGCGCGCGGGAGCACCTGTGCGCGCTCCAGGCACCCGACGGACATTGGCGCGGGCTGCTTCAGACCAACGTCACGATGAACGCCGAGGACCTGCTGCTGCGTCAGTTCCTCGGCGTGCGTGACGAGGAACGGCTGCGCCGCTGCGCCGCATGGATTCGCTCCCAGCAAGCGGCCGACGGCAGCTGGGCCAACTTCCATGGCGGCCCGGGCGATGTCTCGACCACGGTCGAGGCATACTGGGCGCTGCGCCTGGCGGGCGACGAGTCCGCCGAAGCGCATATGCAGCGCGCGGCTGCGTGGGCTCGCGAGCACGGCGGTCCGCGCGCGGCGCGTGTGTTCACGCACATCTGGATGGCGCTGTTCGGGCTGTGGCCATGGGACGAAGTGCCGGCGCTCCCGCCTGAGCTTCTATTTCTGCCGAGCTGGTTTCCGCTCAATCCTTATGACTTCGCGTGCTGGGCGCGCCAGACCGTCGTGGCGCTCACAGTCGTACGGGCTCACCGCCCGGTGCATCCGCTCGCCTTTACGCTTTCAGAGCTCGGCCCCGGAGCGCCGGTCGCCCGCCTCCCACCGGCTTCGCTCACCGCGCGCCTATTGACCGGCGCCGACCGGTTGCTGCGCCGCTACGAGCGCCACCCGCTGCGGGGAATGCGCCGGCACGCGCTTGCAGCCGCCGAGCGCTGGATCATCCAGCGCCAGGAGGCCGACGGCAGTTGGGGCGGGATCCAGCCGCCGTGGGTGTACTCGCTGATGGCGCTGGCGCTCCAAGGCTATCCGCTCGATCATCCCGTGATGCGCGCGGGGCTCGATGGCCTCGAGGCGTTCACCGTGCAGGACGAGGGCATGTGCTGGCTGGAGGCCTGCCAGTCCCCGGTGTGGGACACAGCGCTGGCGATGCTGGCGCTCGGCGAGGCGGGGCTCGAGCACGATGACCCGGCGCTTGTGCGGGCAGCCGACTGGCTGCTTGACCGCCAGGTCACCGAGCTCGCCGGCGATTGGGCGGTGCGCCGGCCGCGCCTGGCACCGGCCGCGTGGGCATTTGAGTACCACAACCTCAATTACCCGGACATCGACGACACCGCGGTGGTAGCGCTGGCGCTGCGCCGGGTCGCGCACCCCGAGCCGGCCCGCGTGCAGCGCTCCGTGGAGCGAGCGGTCGACTGGGTCCTCGGCATGCAGAGCAGCGACGGTGGCTGGGGAGCGTTCGATGCCGACAATGCCCGCGCACTGTGCCGGAAGCTGCCGTTCTGCGACTTCGGCGAGGTGATCGATCCGCCGAGCGCCGACGTCACGGCACATGCGCTCGAGCTGCTGGCCGGCGAGCAACAGGCTGGGGCGCAGGCAAGCGCGGCGGCGGGGCTGGCGTGGCTGCTGGACGCGCAGGAGCAGGACGGATCGTGGTTCGGGCGCTGGGGCGTCAACCACGTCTACGGCACGTGGTCGGGCTTGTGCGCGCTCGCGGCGGCGGGCGTGCCGCCCGAGGATCCGCACATGCAGCGCGCCGCGACGTGGCTTCAGTCCCACCAGAACAGCGACGGCGGCTGGGGCGAGGACTGCCGCTCCTACAAAGACCCGGCCTGGATCGGCCGGGGCGAGAGCACCGCTTCGCAGACCGCGTGGGCGCTGCTGGGGCTGTACGCCGCGGGCCAGGGCGACTCGGCGCCGGCCAGGCGCGGGATGCTGTGGCTGGCGCAGACCCAACAGCCCGGCGGAAGCTGGGAGGAGCCGCAGTACACGGGAACCGGCTTCCCGGGGGACTTCTATATCAACTACCACCTCTACCGGCTGATCTTCCCGGTGATGGCGCTCGGCCGCTGCCTGCAGGCGGTATCGCGATGAGCACCAACTCGTTACGAGCGGCGGACCGCACGGCCGGCGAGCTGGCGGGCTCGATGGCGGACCGCACGGCCGGCGAGCTGGCGGGCTTCGCCGTGATGCGCGAGCGGGCGCGCGCGGAGAACTTCCCGGTCGCCAGCCGGCTGCTGCCGCGGGCAACGCGCTCGCACCTGCTCGCGCTGTACGGCTTCGCGCGCCTGATCGATGACGCCGGCGACGAGGCTTTCGGCGACCGGCTCGCGCTGCTCGATCGCCTCGAGTCAGACCTCGAGCAGGTCTGGCGCGGCGCCGTTGCGCACCATCCGCAGATCGCGGGGCTGGGACCGACGGTCGCCGCGTGCGCGCTGCCGATCGACCCGTTCCGGGCGCTGATCGAAGCCAATCGCCGCGATCAGGTGGTGCACCGCTACGAGACCTTCGAGGACCTGCTCGGTTACTGTGCGCTGTCGGCAAATCCGGTCGGAGAGCTCGTGCTTCGGGTCTTCGGTGCCGCCACGCCCGAGCGCTTGCGCTACTCGGAGCAGATCTGCAGCGCCCTGCAGCTCGCCGAGCACTGGCAGGACGTCAAAGAGGACTACGGCCGCGGACGGATCTATCTCCCCGCTGCCGACCGCGAGCGCTTTGGGCTACGCGAGTCCGAGCTCGGCGCCGCAGCGCCGAGCGCGGCGTTCCGGGCACTGATGGCGTTCGAGCTCTCGCGCGCGCGGCAGCTGCTCGACGCGGGCGCTCCGCTCGTGCGCATGCTGCGCGGGCGAAGCGCGTTCGCGGTGGCGACGTTCGTGGCCGGGGGAAGGTCGGCGCTCGACGCGATCGAGCGCGCTGACTACGACGTGGTCGGCGCCACACCGCGGCCGAGCGCCGCGCTGCGGGCCGCCGCGCTGGTGGCGACGCTGCTGCGCGGAGGAGCGCGGTGAGCGCCGTCGCGGGGAGCGAGCTGGCGATCGAGGACGCATACCGCTCCTGCGAGTCGCTGACGCGTGTGCGGGCGGCGAACTTCTACTACGGCATCCGCCTGCTGCCGGCACCCAAGCGACGCGCGATGTGCGCCGTGTATGCGTTCGCACGGCAGATCGACGACATCGGCGACGGCGATCAGGCCCCGGATCGCAAGCGCGCGCTACTCGCCGCCACGCGCGCCGAGCTCGATCGCGATGGAGGTAGCGATGCCCGCGTCGCGCTGGGGGACGCCGAGCGACGCTTTGGGCTTCCGCGCGACGCACTCGAAGAACTGATCGCGGGCGTGGGGATGGACGTTAATGGTGAGCGCTACGCGAGCTTCGAGGAGCTCGTCGTCTACTGCCGCAACGTCGCAGGCTCGATCGGGCGTTTGTCGCTGGCGATCTTCGGAAGCACGGACCCGGCGGCCGCCACACCGCTGGCTGACGATCTCGGCGTGGCGCTGCAGCTCACCAACATCTTGCGTGACGTGCGCGAGGATCTCGACGGCGGGCGCATCTATCTCCCCGCGGCCGACCGCGACCGCTTTGGCTGCGAGGATCTTTTCGCCGCCTCGCCGGACGCGTTCGCCCGCCTGGTCCGCTTCGAGGTCGAACGCGCGGAAGAATGGTTCGACCGCGGCCTGGGCCTGCTGGAGCTGATCGACGCCCGCAGCGCCTCGTGCGTGTGCGCGATGGCCGGCATCTACCGCCGGATCCTCGAGCGAATCGGCGAGGACCCGGCAAGCGTGCGCGTGCGCCGTGTGACGCTTCCGGCCTGGGAGAAGACCTGGGTCGCACTGCGCAGCCTCGCCGGGGCCTCGCTGTGAGCGCCGGGCGCGTCGTGGTGCTCGGCGGCGGGCTCGCCGGGATTGCCGCCGCGCTCGACTGCGCGCGCGCGGGCGCGGCCGTCAAGCTGCTCGAGGTGCGCCCCCGCCTCGGCGGCGCCGCTTACTCCTTCGAGCGCGATGGGCTCTGGCTCGACAACGGCCAGCACGTCTTCCTGCGCTGCTGCAGCGCCTACCGGGAGCTGCTGCAGCGCCTCGGCAGCGCCGAGGACACCGTGCTGCAGGATCGCCTCGCGCTGCCGGTGCTCGCGCCCGGCGGAAGGGTGGCTTGGCTGCGGCGCTCCGGGCTGCCGGCGCCGCTACATCTGTCTGGCTCGCTGCTGCACTACGGCCACCTGCGCCCGCGCGAGCGGATCGCCGCCGCGCGCGCGGCGCTCGCGCTGGCTCGCGTCGATCCCGAGGACCCCGGCACCGACGCTCGCAGCTTCGGCGCGTGGCTGGCAGCGCGGGGGCAGAGCCCCCACGCGGTGCAGACGCTGTGGGAGCTGATCGGGCGCCCGACGCTCAATCTCCGCGCTGACGATGCGTCGCTCGCCACGGCAGCGTTCGTCTTCGGGGTCGGTCTGCTAAACCGAGCCGACGCCGGGGACATCGGCTATGCGCGGGCGCCGCTGCAGCGTGTCCACGGCGATGCCGCGCTGCGGGCGCTGACCGGCGCCGGTGTGGACGTGCGCTTGCGGTGGCGCGCGCAGCGGATCGAGCTCACCCCGAACGGAGTCCTGGCCATCGCCGGTCCAGGCAACGAGCGGCTGCGGGCGGACGCAGTCGTGCTCGCCGTGCCCCACGACCGGGTCGCGCGGCTGCTCCCGGATGGGGCGCTCGCCGATCTCGGCGCGCTCGCTCGCCTGGGCACCTCGCCGATCGTCAACCTCCACGTCGTCTATGACCGGCCGGTGCTCGGGCTCGGGCTCGCCGCCGCGGTGGATTCGCCGGTCCAGTACGTGTTCGACCGCACCGCCAGCTCCGGGCTTGCGCGCGGGCAGTGCCTCGCCGTGTCGCTCTCCGCCGCCGACGCCGAGATCGAGTGCAGCGCCGAGGAGCTCCGCTCGCGCTTTGTGCCGGCGCTGGCCGAGCTGCTGCCCGCGGCACGGACGGCGCGGATCGAGCGCTTTGTAGTCACCCGCGAGCGCACGGCTACCTTCCGCGCCGCGCCGGGGGCGCGCGCCCTGCGGCCCGGAGCGCGGACGGCGATCGAGGGGCTGGCGCTCGCCGGGGCGTGGACTGACACGGGCTGGCCCGCGACGATGGAGGGCGCTGTGCGCTCGGGCCACGCGGCCGCGCGGGTCGCGCTGGCCGCGCTCGGGCGCGAGCGAGCGCTGCAGGAGGCGACCGCATGAACGGGCTGGGCGGGTTCAACTGGCTGGGCGGGTCGAATGGGCTGTCAAATGGGCTGGGCGGGTCGAATGGGCTGGGACTGCTGATGCTCGCGCCGACGGAGATCGAAGCACGGACGGTGCGCCGCGGCGCACCGTCGGCCCACGTCGTGCGCACCGGGATGGGACCGCCCCGCGCGCGCCGCGCGGCCACGGCGCTCGCCGGCACTCCGGCCGCCGGCGTGGCGGTCGCCGGCTTTGGGGGGGCCACCACATCCGCGCTGGAACCCGGCGACGTCGTCGTGGCCAGCGAGCTGCGCACGCCGGGCGGGACCACCACAATCACCTGCCCGGGGGCGGGGATGATCGCGGGCATGCTGCGGCGCCGCGGCGTGAGCGCACACGTCGGACCGATCGTGTCGGTGCGCAGCCCGGCGACCGGGTCGGCCCGCGCAGCGCTGGCGAGCACCGGGGCGCTGGCGGTCGACATGGAGTCGGCGTGGCTGGCCGGCGCAGGCGCCGGGCGGCCGCTCGTGGTCGTGCGCGCGGTGCTCGACACGCCCCGGCGTGAGCTGTTCAATCCGATCGCGACCGCCGGGGGGCTACTTGCGGCCGCGCGCGCATTGCGCGCCGCCGCGGGCGTCCTCGCCGAGTGGGCCGACGCAATCGCGCCGCGCGAGCTCGTGCTCGGCACCCCCCGCGCCTCGTGCGCGGGCGTCGAACGGGCGATCGAGGTGGTCGAGCGCGTGCTCGAGCGCTACGGACCGCCGGTCTACATGCGCCGGCAGATCGTCCACAACCGCCACGTCGTCGCCGACCTCGAGCGCCGCGGAGCCATCTGCGTGGAGGAGTTCGACGAGGTCCCCGACGGCGCCACCGTCGTGTTCTCGGCGCATGGGGTCTCGCCCCGCGTTCGCGAGCAGGCGCGCCGGCGCAAGCTCAACGCCGTCGACGCCACCTGCCCGCTCGTCAGCAAGGTCCACGCCGAAGCGCGGCGCTTTGCGAAAGCCGACTACACGATCGTGCTGGTCGGCCACCAGGGCCACGAGGAGATCGAGGGCACCACCGGCGAAGCGCCGGGCGCGGTGCGGGTGATCGCGGGCGAGGACCAAGTGCAGGGGCTGCAGGTTCGCGACCCGCACCGCGTCGCCTACCTGACCCAGACGACGCTCGCGGTCGACGAGACCAAGGGGGTGGTCGACCGGCTGCGCGAGCGCTTCCCTGAGATCGAGGGCCCGCGCTCAGACGACATCTGCTACGCGACCCAGAACCGCCAGGACGCGGTCAAGGCGCTCGCGTCAGATTGCGATCTGGTGCTCGTGATCGGGTCGCGCAACTCCTCGAACTCCAACCGCCTGGTCGAGGTGGCCGAGCGTCATGGCTGCAAAGCGCGCCTGATCGACGACGAGACCGAACTGCAACCGGACTGGCTGGCGCATGTGCGCCGGGTCGGCCTGACCGCCGGGGCCTCGTGCCCCGAGCGGCTCGTCCAGCGCGTAGTCGCCGCGCTGCGCGTACTCGGGCCGCTCGAGCTCGGCGAGCACTCGGTCGCCACGGAGACGGTTGCCTTCGCGTTGCCGCGCGAAGTCAGAGACTGATGAAGAGACTGAATGACCCACACGCGTGGAGGAGGTTGTCCGGAGTCTCGTAGAACTTTGAATGGCGGTCCCTCCCGCCTCGTCCGCTCCTGTTGGGAGCGTTCGGGGCGCTAACCAAGTCCGCGAGGACAGGAGAAGACCGCCATGAAGAAGGTAT
>JAABUX010001593.1_pt1 | contig 33957 bp, 17 predicted proteins | sample 5561851 | NCBI WGS metagenome assembly JAABUX01 (sample SAMN10711883, study PRJNA513361) | rock metagenome | isolation source: Antarctica rocks | place: Antarctica: Victoria Land, Richard Nunatak red sandstone | collected 2016-01-03
GCCCTGTGCCCTGTGCCCTGTGCCCTGTGCCCTGTGCCCTGTGCCCTGTGCCCTGTGCCCTGTGCCCTGTGCCCTGTGCCCTGTGCCCTGTGCCCTGTGCCCTGTGCCCTGTGCCCTGTGCCCTGTGTGTTGTATAAATAACACTGTTGCTAACAACCCTTAGTTTATATTTAGGTTTAAGGTTATATTGATATTATAATATAATACCATTTTCTTTATACCGTAAAAAACATGGAATACAAAGCGCTTAAACTTATTATAATCAGTTTAAGGGTTAATTAATTAAAAAGCTTTTATGATTAAGAACTTAATAAATACAAGTGTCTGTATTTAAAATATTAAGAAACCTGTTTGTATTTAAATTAATTAGGGGCATATATACATGCCAATAAAAGCAGGTTTAATAATATAATTAAATGCCTTGTGTATAAAGTAAAATAACGCCCATATAGACATATATTTAAATAAGCCGATATAGAACAACGTGATTATTTTTAAGTTAAGCATAGATTGTTAGATATTGGTTTTTAATGTTTATAATCGTTAAACGCACAGCCTAATAATTTAATCGAATGTAACCCTTATATTTTTGTTTAATTAATCACTATATATACCACGACTATTAATGTATAAATTAAACACTTAAAAACAATGATATTAATTTATGCCGTGGCAGTATGTATTAGTTGTCTAAGTGGCAATGTTGTTAAATGTGTTTAAAGTCTATATCTACATACAATATTTAAGATAATGGTCTAGAGATAATGTTTAAAGTCTATATCTACATACAATATTTAAGATAATGGTATAGAGATAATGTCTAAAATGATATCTACCTTTAAAGCAATATTAGGAACTAATACTTATAATTAACGCCTATAAGTGATGTATATAATTAACGTATTAAATAATATACATATAGCCACACAGCTGCGTTGTACATAAGTAATAACTATAATTGGTATGTAAAGCAATTTTTCCTTGTTAGTATTTAAGTTGTCCGTAAATAGCACTTGTGTTAAATATCTACAAACAAACTATATAAGATATGTATAGTATTACAAAAGATGTAAATTTACATCTTTTGCAATTGGGGTATTGTTAATTTTTAATTATTCCCGTGCAATTTCTACTACACGAACCGTATTTCGACTTAACACCAATCAAAGTCACGCATACGAAGACTTGATACCTAAATTGTTGAGACAAGTTACCCAACTTAAAAGTAAATATTAGCCAAACTTATTGCACATACTCCTTTCGGCGCCTGACGAGTGGTTAGTACCTTCCTGAGATTGAATTCACCGTGCCGTACTTTTACACGATTACTAGTAATTCCTTTTTCACGTAGTCGAGTTACAGACTACAATTCATTGTTACTTTATATCCATTTTTGTAGGATTAGCTTAATTTTTCAATTTCACATCCTTTTGTAAGGCTAATGTGGCACGTCTATAGCCCATAACATAGTAGGCCATGGTGACTTGTCTTGATCCCTGTTATCATATCCAATATAGTGGGGAACTACTTTATGTAAAAATAAAGTAAGGGTTTACGTTAATTTAATGGAGTTAACCAAAGTCTCACGACATTAACTGAAGACAGCCGTGCAACGCTTTTATTTAAATCATAGATACCCGAATTCTGTTAAAAATTCGGGCTATTGAAGTTATGGTAAGGTTTTTTGCGGGTTATCAAATTAAACAACATACTTCACTACTGGTTTCAGAAACGGTCTAATGATTTCAGTTCCAATGTTGCCAAATTACTCTTGAGGTGGAATGCTTACACTTTCATTTATAGAATAAACTTAATCTAATCTATGACATTCATCATTTTCTGCTCCGACTACTAGGGTATCTAATCCTATTCGCTACCAAGAGCCTTCGTCCCTCAACGTCAGTTATCACATAAGGAGACGCTTTCGCCTATATCTGTGCCATATGTCTTCTCTAGGAAAAAGGTATTAAAGAATTTTATCTCTACACCACTAGTACATTATAACCCCCTCATAAGTAACTCTAGCAAATTAGTCCCTTGTTCGGCTTGATTTACCGTCTAGGTACCCTTTAAACCTATTAAAGATGAATAACACTAGTCTTCTACGTATTACCGCGACTGCTGGCACGTAATTTGGTCAAGACACATGGGCGGACAATGTCATTATCATAATTCCACCCAGAACTTTATTCAACAGAGTCAATATTGCAGCAAATAATTATTGTGCAATTAGTTTTCACTATACATTCCTCCAAGTTGCTGGTTCAGCCGTTAGGCTATTGACCAATATTCCTCACTGCTGTAATTCTCATCATGGGCTTTGTTCAGGCCCATTGTGGTCGATCAACCTTCCAGTTTCGACTACGCGTATAAAGCTAGTTAAGCATTTACCTTAACTACTACAACTACACGAGATGCACGCTTCTAAGAGCGAAGTTGTTCACTATCCCTTTGTTTTAGTTTTAAAAGGGTAATGCCTATTTCTTTGTCTTACTTTTTAAATTAAGATTATAAGGGATCTTTCTCCTTACTCCAAGGTGGTCGTGACATCAATACTCACCTGTACACCACTACATCGCACTGATTTTGAAAAAAAGAGCGATGTCGTTCGATTAGCATGTGTCAAGCATTTGGACAGCGTTCATTCAGAGCCATCATCAAACTCAATTAGTTTATATTTATATATATTATTATAGATATATTTTTTTTTTAGTAAAATTTTTAACGTTTACATCTTGTGGTAGAATACCACTGCTATGGCGCATTACACATTACACACTACATATAATGCATAACATATTACGCATTACACATTACACACTACATATAATGCATAACATATTACGCATTGCACATTACACATTATACAATACATGTTACATACCTAAAGTTTATTACTACATTAAAATGCTACATATTTAACGCAATATTTATTTACAATTATGTTATATATGTGTAAACGCATAGCATATTTTTTTTTAATAGAAGCCTATTTACCTGGTAAAATGATAAAAGTAAGTTATGGCTATAATATAAATTAAATATTAATGCATAAAGACATAAAAACAAGTTATTTTGGGGGTATTACCGAACTACACAGACCTGCCAATAAGGAGGGTCAGGTTTTATATCATTATGATGTTAATTTCTTTTGCCCTTATCAAATTGTGTTTTATAAAATAATATTAATAAAAAGTTAATCGTTGATCTGGCGGGATTAAACGACATGCCCATATCAAATTGTGTTTTATAAAATAATATTAATAAAAAGTTAATCGTTGATCTGGATATCTTTGAGTTTTTATTATAATATAAAAGCTAACAATAATTTATATATCGGTTTATTAGCTGTTAGAAATAAAGAAGCTACCTCAGTGCCTCCTGGTGAGTGATATGTATGATACTTTAAACAAATAAGATTCGCCCTCGGTCACGCATAAGATGTATATATTCATGAGGAGTATATTTTTTTTTATACACAAACTGGTGTATTTGATGTATATGTAAATGCCGTTTATAGAATCAAACCAAACACTAATAGCTACGTAAAATAAGTCTTTGCTAAAAGTTTATTGAATAACTTGTTAAAAAGATTTGGTCTTAATACCAATAAACCCATAATAAACTGCTAGATGGTAAAGAGCTTAAGGAAATACTACAGACTAAAGGTGCTGATAATATTATACCCATTAGAGACAATTTTTTAATAACATACAGAACTAATGTTTTCAAGACAATCATAAATCAATCTAAGGCTGATGTTAAAAAACCTGTGGTAAACAGTATAAAGTACAGTGCTTAAACTTCAGGTACGTTTTAAGATGTTTCTATTTCAGCTGCATCAGCGCTTACATTTTATGCAACAATTATTATTTATATATTTAAATTAGATTTTTTAGGTATAAATAAATGTAAGATATATTATTATGACACAGATACTATAGTTACTAAGATAAAACTACCTGATAATTTAGTAGGTAAATCTACAGAGCAATTCAAGTTATAACATGTTGTTAAAAAGGCTTACTTTATTAATAAACCTTATTGTTTAGTACCAGAAAACGATAAGGCTTACTTTATTAGTAGTAAAGCTTATTTTTTACTATTAGAAAATAATAATAAGATGATAAGATCCTTTTTTTTTTAGGAATTGACAGTAAGAATTTACAAATAAATACCTTTAAAGACTTATACAATGAATAATATTTTGAAACCAATAAAAAACAGGCTAAAGACTTTGAACAAGGTTATGTTAAAATAACCTATAAAGCTAAGGTTATCTGTTATTTTATGAGATTATATTTTATGTAATAACGTGTTAGTCATTCACTATTACACCTGGTCTATAATTATAAATATTACAGTCTGCCAATTTACTTATAAATATTAAAAATCTTATCTTTGTTTACATGGACATGGCGTATATAAAATAAACATTGTTTGTAAGATATGAATTAAAATAAGTAAACAACTTTTAAGCAAAACACTATGTCTAGTTATGTGGATACAAGTAAGCCAGTTCCTGTTATTGTTAATGAATCTAAACTAAAGCCAAGTTTAAGTTTGCTGTTTCATTGTGGTATACTACTGGATAAGATTATGTTATCTTTTATACATTGAGTACATTGTGTGTACTTTTATGAACCATATCGCTTTGCATTACTTAATTTCTGCTTAATACCAGGACTTTTGTCCTTGCATATTTTAATGATATACCTATAATAATATGCATAAACATTGTTAGCTCTGGACTTTCCTAAATTATATGGTTACATATAATTTTTAACAATGTGTATCACTAACAAAAGCGTCTACATTACTTAATTAGCTAAACGTAGAAAAGTAATGCAAACTTATATAATAACTATAGGACTTATATGATTTTTTTTTGTATTCACGTATTAGGTTTATATTTAAAGATATATATGTTATAAAAATATAAAAGCATATATATATATATATCTAGTTAATGAGTGTTAATATTTTCTTATGTTAAAGCGTGTTTTGAATATAGACACAGATGTTGGTAAACCATAACTTGAAAATGCATATATCGAAGTTGTAAAAACTATAAGGGCGAAACTAACTTGGTTTATGAAATAAAAAGGTACTAGCTGCGGCATATACGCATGTATAATAATTAGTGGATACCTTGCTTTGTAACTTTATCTTGCGTTATAAAACAAGTTATTTTGTACCTAGGTATAAGGTATTTAAACTAAGCTGCAAGGAGAAATACTAAAAGCCAAAGCGACACATAGACTTTACCGGAACCTTGTGTCAATCCTTTTTTTAGCTATCCCGTGTAGTGTTTGTCTTTCTAACTTATCTGTAATAACTGTCCAGCCACGAGCTATTTTATTTGCATTTTCAGCGATTACAGTTGGACGATTGATATCCCCTTCGCTCTGAGCTCCACTTACATGTGACGTATTGTGTTCAACTGTTTGAGGTTGATCATTTAAATTTTCAACTATTTGAGGTTCAGATATAAAATCTTCAAAAAATGAAGGATCATTTTCTATAAGTGCATCGAATTGGTCATTTAAATCTTCAACTGTTTGAGATTGGTTGTTTAAATATTCATCCTCATCTTGGTCATTTGGGTTTAAAACTTCTTCAACTAGGGGTCAAGAGGTTAAGCCTACGGGTTGCGTATGGTTTTCAAATCTTGGAGCTTGGTTGCCTAAATTTCTAACTTGATTTTAATGTCGCACGCGCAAACCTCTATCTTGATTTTCATGATCCGAGCGTAAATCTCTCTCATCAGCCTCGTGGACCTGGCGTAAGTCTTCAGCTTGATGTTGCCAGTCTAAGTCAAAATGAAAATCTTGCCTGTGTAAGTTTTCAGCTTGTTGTAGCCTGAGTAAACTATCAATTTCAGCTTGATTATCCTGGCGATAGTTTTCAATTTCAACTTCATGTTGCCGGGCTAAGTTGTCAGATTCAGTTTGGCGTTGCGCGCGACGGGATTCCATATCAGCATCACGTTGCGTGCGTAAAGTTTCAACTATATATCGCAGCCCCCTGGCATCTCGTAGTACTTCATTAAATAAATCTATAGACTCCTGATGAAAATTATTGAGATTAAAGGTCTGTTGCACATTTTGCTCTAAAAAATCAACGAGATGTTGTACCTGAGTGCGAATCTCCTCAGAATTAAGCTGATGGGCCACCGCTCGTGTTGGATTAGTAAAATGAGCTGCATAATCCACCAGGTATCACCAGCTTGTTATTGGTCGCTCTCTATTGATGATATGGGCTATTCTATTTTCCCAAATATCTCCGGTTACCCTTTGACCCAGAGGATGCACCATTTGGTCATGTGGTGCATTTATGTGCCCTTATAGTGTATATAATCTGTAATCAGATGTCGGGTAACGCTGCATATACGCTATAACATCATTTGTGTTTACTAATAAGTTTACACAATCGGATCTGGCCCTATTTTTAATTGGCTAAAAACTGCTCTATGGTGTTTGCTTTGTTAGGCTTGGAAAATAATTAAACAGGTCAGGTAAAGATGACGCACTATCCAATTGTGGTTTTATGCATGCTTTGTAATTAGGATTACTTAGACTTATATGAAACTTTGATACGTTATCATAAATTGCACTACTAGTAGAGTCATTACTAGAAAAATCAAATGATATTGACCAACTAAATGATATTGACCAATCAGATGATGTTGAACTATTCGACAATAACGCTGAAACAATTTAAAATGCCTTGTTCTTTAATCAAGGAGTACACACAATTAGTTCATTAACTAACTCATAAATTAATTGTAGGGCTGCAGGATCTATTGTAATAGATCTACATGTAAGGTGTCTACAAACATTTGCTTTAGGTGGTTTAAATCCAAAAGCTATGTTTATAAGAGCGGAGATAATTTGATTTAAGTAAAGGGCGGCTGTTTTTCTCATTCACATAGTTGATTTGTAACTATGTAAAAGGGTGGCTATTTTCTCCATCCACATAATTGATTTGTAACTATGTAAACGGGAAAATGGGGCTGGTACTCTATGTACACAATTGTCCACACATTTATGTATACGGGTATATCCTGTGAAACCAAAAACTCTTAGTGTGTCACAACACCATCTCTTATATAAGATGAGCTTAGCACACAAAAAACTTGTGATTGAATGAAACATATCCCTATTTCTAAGCCAGAAAAGGCTATTATGAAGCTTAGAGGCACCAGGCCCAGAAGTTGTAACAAAAGGCCCCCCTTCATTATATTGAATGTAAAACCACTTAATATATTAAGTAGCATATGACCACTCAGTACATTAGCACCTAAACGTAGACCTAGAGAAACACATCTCGAAATATACGAAATGAATTCTATCAAAACCAATAAAGGTAGTAGCCCTAGTGGGCAGCCTTCCGGTACAAAAGCGGAAAAAAAATACAAAGCGTATGTTACCAAGCCCAAAACAGTTGCTCCTATAACTACCGTAAAACTAAGAAAAAACGTTAAAACCAAGTGAGAGGTGGGAGAAAATGTATAGGGTGTCATACCAATTAAATTGTTCACTAATACAAACGAAAATAAAACGTAAATAAAAGGAAAGTAATTTTGTCCTTTCATTGCATTTATTTGTCCCAACACTATGCTAAAAATAGTAGCATACATAGACTCGCTGGTTGCCGATCAAGAGCTAGGTATTAACTTATAAAGGTTACTGACTAAGAAATTTAATATTATTGTTAAAATCACAGAAGCTACTAAATATACACCTATGTTTGTAATAGATACATTTATACTAGCTATAATAGGTGCTACCATACTTATTAAAAATCTTATATCAAATTGTTCTAAAGCATTGTTAATACCGCGGCCATGGCTGTTGGGGTTAATTACGTTAGGTGTATTAGGGTGAAAATCACCACGTTGTATGCTATTGAAGTGCGCCATCACTGCATTGGATATGCTGTTATTAACAATAGTATGATCTACCGGGTTCGTAGAGTTACGAGTTAACTCTCTAAATCTAAAACTGTAACTACCATCAGCCATTTGTGGGCCAGATGATACCATGTATCGTATGTTAACGTTTTTAAAAACAAGATCTCAGAGATTTGGGCCTTTTTGATCATAACAATAAAATAAATTATTGTCTGATTCATTTGGCATGGGTTCACACATCAAAGGGTTTGAGATATTATATTGAAGTATGGATAATAAAAGTATTATTGATGCTAAATAGGCAAAGGATCTAAAGTATAAAAAGTTTTTCATATTATATCTTTACTTAAACATTAATTAACATATGAAAAGAGATAGTGTGGCAAACTAACATTACAATATATTATGCTTGAAGAAAACATGTAATTATTAGTAAATCCTAATAACAAGGTTATGGTACTTAATGCTTAAACAACTAAGCATATCCCCACTAAATGATTATAATGCCTTAATATTCTACCTTGTAAGCATTGAGGCATATTGTTAATATTATTACTATAGCAACAAAAAAGTTTTTTTAGGGTGCAGCAATTTTTTTTATGTGCATTAAAGTCTAATATATTTGTGATATATGAAATTTTTATGTGCATTAAAGTCTAATATATTTGTGATATATGAAATTTTTATTTGTGTTTTATAAGATTACATTGCGGCACATACTACAAGAAACTAAACTATAAAAGAGACATATTACTTGAGATTATACCAAAATTGTATATTAAGCATGGGTACAGTATAATAAATGCTATTACTAGTGGTAACAGGATGGTTCAACAAAATGACATTAATTGGTCATAGCGGATTCTTGGAAATGAAGCTCTAACTCAAATAAAAACAAATATCATAATACATGACTTTAATCCTAAGGTTAAGCCATAAACCAAGCCTTCTAGCAACGGGTGTGAAAAAAAGTGAAATAATAAGGATAAGACAGGGTTTGTGTACATATAAGGATCAAACTCCTTAACTAAGTATACTAAGTATGAAATGTTTAGTAGATAACCACCTATAAATAATATACTTGTTAAGATGCAAATGAGGACAATACTGGCATACTCGGCCAGAAAAAAGAAAACAAATATAACTGCTGCATGTTCTGTCATAAAACCACTAACCAACTCTGATTCCTTGTTAATTAGTCTGTGTCTTGTTTACAATTATACTTATAAGTATAATTGTAAACATTCCTTAACCCAAGATACTGACCTGAGTTAATTGTATACATACCCAAACTATTGGCCAAGTTAACTATATACGTACCTAGATTACTGGCCAAATTAACTATACATATACCTAGATTGCTAGTCAAGTTAACTATATATATACCTAGATTGCTGGCCAAGTTAACTGTATATATACCTAGGTAATTGGCTAATTTAATGCTGGTTTTAAAACTTAAGCTTATTATATTTTTAATAATAAATGCATAAAGGGTTAAAGTCGACATGCATTCGTTAAAATAACGTTATGCATATTTAACTTATATAACAGATGGATAGCATCTAGCATCTGAAACAATGTTGGGAATGGAACACAACACATAGATGTTGTAGCTTACACTTTGCTGCAAGTTTGGACTATATCTTATTTAGCATGAGCAGTTATACTAAATGACTGCATATAATCTCTGAGGATGCCTAATTAACGAGGTTTCCTGCTGATTAACCTTTTATATTACTTTAAACAAATGGTTTTTCGGCATACGGCAATCTTTAACGAGACCAAATCATAATTAGTAGCCTCGGCCAAATCAAAAGGGGCTCTATTTGTTTCTGCTATAGATCCTATAAGAAAAATTATAAATATTGGTAAAAGTGGGAATATATACCAAATCGCTTTTTGTGCTTCTGTATTAACGGTTAAATTTAAACTACCAGATAAAAGTATAACAAGCAATATAGCTGAGCTTAAGATTAGCTCATAGCTAATTAACTGAGCAGTACTCCTTAAGGAACCTAAAAAGGCATATTTTGAGTTGGCTGATCAACCCGCTAATAATATTCCATATGTAGATAAGGAGGAAACAGCCAGCATATAAAGTATTCCTAAATCAAAATCTGATATAGCTAGCCCTGGACCGAAAGGTATAACTGCGAAACCTAATAATGAAAAAATTAAAGTTATTATCGGACCTATAAAAAACAATGCTAAGTTAGATTGTGTAGGTGAAACATATTCTTTCAATAACAATTTTAGTGCGTCTGCAAAAGCTTGCAGAAGCCCATAGTATCCTACAATATTGGGGCCGAGTCTCCTTTGCATACTAGCCATTGTTTTTCTTTCTGCAACAGTGGCAAAGGCTACGGTAAACAGTACTGGTACTGTTACTATTACAACTTCCACTATAGATACAATTAAAGGTGTATATAACATGTTTTTTGTAGCATTATCTACTTTATACAGTAATGCTATAGTTATAGCCACAGCACTGATTAATAAAAGTAAATGTTACCTATTACATTGGTGTATCACAAGGCAAGGTGTAAGCTCAACAATGCGTTGCCTAGATTGTGTTCTGTTTTTAAATTTTAAGGTACGCAATAATATAATATATAAATTTAAAGTGTTTGTGTAGTCAATTATGAACACCAAATTTTTAGCAAAGAGATAAGGAGGAATCGAACCCCTATAATAAGATCTGCAATCAAACTGTATAACCTTATACATCTTATCTCTTATGACTACATCAATAAAAAAAATTTAAGATTGCAATTTAATCAACAAACTTAAGCTATAACACTAAAACTTGTAATTGACTTTTATGAGTAATTATGTAATTATATACATCAATAAGTTAAGACTTATTGCAGTACTTTTATAAGTGTATAAGTAAATAAGCCACAATCTAATAATAGTATTAAAACTAAACATATTTTTATCTATATTATAAGTATTTTATAAATGTGAATAGCACTTTTTTTTTTAATACACATATTTTAACTAAAGGTGAAAGTAATGTTATTTAAATCACCATAACCAAGATGTGAATACAAACTAAGTGACATTATTCTTATCTGAGATTTGAACTCAGATCCAAATATTAGAAGTATTTTGCTCTACCATTGAGCTAATAAGAATTTTTTTTTTATAACAGCATTCAACTTTGAATCTTTATAACCCTGTAGCGTTTATAAGATCAAAATACCAAACCGTTAAAATGTTAATTAACTATGGAAACCGCATGATTGCTATTGGTTGAGCTATTGTTCTAACAATCAAGATATAAACTTTTCAATAGACAAAGACTGTACGACAGTGGGCATACTGCTATGTAATATACCACAAATTTCTGAGCATTGCCCATAAAATACACCTTCACGGTTAATCATAACAGAAGCCTGATTTAACCTACCAGGATACGCATCACATTTTAATCCTAGGGCTGGACAGGCGTAGGAATGTATCACGTCGGCACCTGTAAATATAAATCTTACATGTGTTAGCTCTGGTATGATAAGTCTATTATCGACCTCTAACATTCTTAAGGCACCATCTTGTAAATCAGGCTCTGGTACAAGATACGAATCGAATTCTATAAACTCGTCATCGCTGTTGATAAAATCAGGATATTGGTAACTCCAATATCATTGGTGACCCTCGGCTAGCACCGCCATAGCTGGATCACTTACCTCGTCCATTAAGTATAATAGCTTAAAGGATGGAAAAGCAATTAGTATCAATATCAGAGTTGGTGTTATAGTTCAAATCAATTCTATCAATGTACCATGACTTAGATTTTTATGGGATATAGGCGCTTCTATGTTAGTGTAAACTTTGCTTATAGATACTAACGTTCACCCCACTGCGAACAATATTATAACAAGATAAAATAAGATATTATCGTGTAACTCTACTAGACCCTCCATTTGAGGTGTGGCACTGTCTTGAAAATATATTCCCCAAGGCTTAGGAGCATCACAATACGAAATGTTTAATAACATACCCGGCAATTTATAAAAGTGTAAGTTAACCTCGATATATAAAATACAAATAATTACAAGTAAAACAGCAAACACCAATAAATTAAAACTGTAAATCTTAAAAGGGTTGCTATATAATATTTTTACCTTGTTAATAGCGTGCTTACTTAGTGGGCAGCCATTATATGGATATAATACATCTTTATGTTTTAAGAATATGGACACTAAAACTCACCCTACTGTTATTGATTTGATAATAATAAATAACAGACTACTATCATCTAACTCAACGAGACTTTCCGCTTGAGGTTGCTCAGGATACAGGTATAGAGGTTTAGTAGCACCACATTGTGTACTTACACTTGTGTTGTCATCACTTAGGTAGTTACGACTATCACTATCGATGTGACCACTTCGGTCATTAGTATTACTGCTAACATTGTGATCGCTTTGGTTACTACTAGCATCATTGCCGATGATGCCACTACCGTCATTACCATTATCATCGTCGTCATCGTTACCTTTTTTATTATCGCTATCCTCATCATGTTTAAAAACCTTTTCCAAATGTTCATCTACTGTTTCAGTATATTGATCATAAAAGTCCATCATTTCCTTTTTCTGTTCTTTTGAAACAAAAGCAGAATCTATGTTTGCCAAAAACTCGTCTCTATCGTCCTGTGCTGATTCATATAGATCGCGAACCCCATCAACATCATCAACATTCTTAGTAGATTCTGAAATATATTCTGCTCGCTTTTCAGGCGTATCTCCATACTCTCCTAAGAACTCTTCGTACATATCTTTTCCAAATTTTATAGGATCGTGGCTTGCTCCTCTAGATTGATCTAATAAATCTTTTTCTTCTTGTATCTGTTGTCGATGATATTCCTCACATACTGTATTTTTATCGTTGGGTGCTAGAAGTTTATAACTAGTGGAAAAGCCTCTTTTATTGCTAAGTTTTGGTATAGAAATAACATTAAAAATATTAGACTGAACTTTGTGTAAAACGTGGTAGTCAATGTTTGCACTAGGCATAGTATTATACTTGATAAGTGAAGATGCTATGATATACCCTATAGCAAATAACATAATGAAAAGATAAAATAAAATATTATTATGTAACTCAAGTAAACCATCCATTGGAGGTGTGGCGCTGTCTTGCAAATATATACCTCAAGGTCTAGGGGCATCACATAGCAAAGGATCTATAAAGTCTAAGTTTATAACAAGTAAAAAACAAATAACTGACGTTATAAAAGAGACCAATATGTATAACATACTAGTTTTGGCAGATTCTAATCTCTTATTTTGCTGGTTTGAACAGTCAGGGCATGGATATGTATAATTATGTTCTTCATGTCTAAGGTAAGGACAATTACCAAAACTTGGGTGGCCTGGTTCTTCTTCCACTCAGCCATCGCTGTGACCACAGCTATACAGATAAGTATGCATAATACACGATTGAGTTATTATACAATTACGATATGGTACAGGTATATCAGTGTTTATCACCGCGCATAATACATTATATATGTTAATTGTCGTCTTGCTTATCACCGCATATAATACACTATATATATTTAATATATATGTGGAGGTTGATCCTACTGCGAACAATATTATAACAAGATAAAATAATATATTATCATGTAACTCTACTAAACCCTCCATTTGAGGTGTGGCACTATCTTGTAAATATATTCCCCAGGGGCTAGGGCTGTCACAAAGTAATGGACTGTTACCCTCTAACATGACAATTGTAACAGATAGTAAAACAATAAGCGGTAATGCAATAACTAGTAATTCTGTAATTACTGTCATTATATTTACCATTCTGTTAGCTTTTGTAGTGCTTGAATGAGTAGCCTGTTTACCCACAGCATTAGGTGAGGCTGAAGCGTTACCAAGGCTACCGCCGCCGCCACCTTTTTTATTATCATCGTCATTAGGTTTATCTGATTTCCCCTGCTTATTACATGTAGGACATAGTGAATCACTACTAGAATACTTATCCGGACTGGTATTTTTAGCCTCGCCATTTATAATGAGAAGAAATGTCTCATGGCCGCAAGCATGTATAGTTATAGCACGTCAACCGTCTGGATCTACTAGACCTGATTGGAGTTTTACAAGACGATTGTATGCTATATTTACATCGTAATTGTTATCACTTTGATCATCATGTGACACACTTACAGCACGATGGTTGTCACTCCGATAATTATATATATCAGTTAAGCTGTTCTCAAATAAACTAATAAAAGGAACTATTAAAAGAAAATGTGAAAAGTATAAAACTGTATATATTTGTCCAAACTCTATAAAAGGTGATTCTACGTGTTTAGCACCCAATTGCATTAAGATCAAGAAATTAGCTATAAATAAAAAAAAAACTATTTTACTTAGCGGCTTAAACTGTATACCCCTCGATCTAGAAAGATCAGCAAAAGGCATATATAGTAATATTACAATAGCAGAGAACATAGCTATAACACCTAATAATTTATTTGGTATGGATCTTAATATGGCGTAGAATGGAAGTAAATATCATTCAGGAACAATAGCAGAAGGAGTTTGCATTGGGTTAGCCATTACATAATTTTCACTGTCTCCTAATATGTTAGGCATAAAAAACACAAAAATTGATAAAATTAAGATAAATATAAATATAGTTATTAAATCTTTAAATATATAATAAGGGGCAAATGATAATCTATCAGAATTACCTGAAACACCCAAAGGATTACCTGAGCCTGCTCTATCATGTAATACAATTAAATGCATTAAAGCTAAAGCAGCTAATATAAATGGTAAAACAAAATGTAAAGCAAAAAATCTATTTAACGTGGCACCGTTAACAGAAAAGCCACCTCATATGACAAATTATTTATAACAGAGCATTTAATCTCTATTTTCACCAACTTGATTAGTGGTTAGACTAGGTCTTCAACCAAAAAATGGTTGTGGGGTTAACGTGTTGAGCTTATTGTTGGTATAACTCACTCATTAGTCGTTGAACATGATTGGCCCATTTTTATAAGTGTATATTTAAAAGCTCAGAGCTTATAAAAAGTACCGAGCCAATGTTTGCTGCAAATAATCTAACCTTTGATGGTAAACAAGGCAGACGTTTTTGCAATTTTCCCCATTTTACCTATGAAACGTTACCATTTCAAGGAGCCCATATTAAAACTCAACTATATCTTGTCCAACTCAAGGTATGGCACTCATAAGGTTAGTTATCACTGTTGCACCTCATAGTGACATTTGGCCGTATGGTAGTACATACAAGTATACTTATTATAAACTGTAAGTTATTTATAAAAGCCAGAATAACTTTGAATTCGTTTATACTATTAGTCTATAACAACTAAATACCTCGACTGTGCATTAAGCATCATTGCAGACACCCATCAGTGACCCAGTCTGTCGCGATCATTATAATAACCGACGATCTCTAACTTAGTAATACACTCCAATATATAGTTAACTTTACACTATAAAACAGTATTAAAAGCTTTTTGACCGTATCACTAATATGGCCTAAGAAAAAGATTTCTCAAATATCCCTGTCGGGCTATTCCACTTTAATTTTTATTTTTTTTATAAAATTGCATAAAAATTTGTACTCATGGGACTATGATTTAAATTAAATTACAATTCGATAAACAACTATTCAATTTAAATAAACAAACATTGGCATTAAGGATTTTATTTTTTTTGAAAATTTAACGCCTCTTTAATATTTTTTGAGGTGTACTCATAGCTCTCTGTATAATTCTCACCCCGCACCTTAATGATTCAGCCCCGGCCGTAACACTAGGATATTCACCATACACAGTTCTATCCAGATTATATACTGTTATAACCTTAGAAGATTTACGCAAATTATCTAAACTTTATACAGAATATGTTGCTTTTTTGCGGGTCAAAGCAGCTGCTTTCATATTCGCTTTTTGCTCGTCAGTCATTACTTTGCCTTTATTTAAGTCGCCTATTCGCAAACGATGTTCTGTACTATAATCGTTTATTATTTTTATTCTAGTTATTTCAGAGTGTTTAACCAAAAGTGTTTCCGGCTTCAGTTACTATATTATAATCAGGCAATAAAGATTTTAGATAATAATCCTCTAAGTCTAACAGTTTTTTATTATTTTCTTTAGATACAATTTCAGGGAATACCTGTAACACCATGAAGGCAAAGTTGTCTATCTTATACTTTTTTACCGCAGCTTTAACTATTTTACTGCCAGCAAAATTAAACAAGTGTTTGCGAAATCTAGCATTAAATTTATTTGTAGAAGCGGATCCTACATAACAGCTTAAGTTAATTTTGTTTAAGATCAAATATACACCAGCAATATTTTTAGTGTCGTTTAATATCTTATTTTGAGTAGACTTTTCATGTAAATTTTCATAAATGTAAACAGGTCTAAGTTTATTATTATTCAAAAAATCGGTAACGTCTTTAGAACATTTACCGAATCAATCAATATCTGGCTCTGCGGGCTCTATATTAGATGGCTAAGGTTTTAATAGAAAGGTAGAAAATTGTTTTACGCTTTTATTTCCTATTTTTTTCCTAAAAAAAAAGGGTTTGTTTAAATTGTTGTATATTTTATTGTTATTATTTAATTTATACCATTTTGGGCTATTTAAAAAACCCAAGAAGGCGGTAGCAATCATTAATATAAAAATAACTGTACCAATTACTCACACTAATGTTCTAGGGGCTTTATAGGATCCGTAGTATAGTCCCCTACCTATGTGTAGATAAACTATGAAAAAAAATGCAGATGCCGTATTTGAGTGTAGATATCTTATCAATCACCCATTGTTAACATCACGCATAATATGTTCTACGGAGTTAAAAGCTTCTAATAAACCAGGGTTGTAATGCATTGCTAAAGTTACACCTGTGATTATTTGTATTATTAGGCAAGAAGCCAACAAAGAACCAAAATTTCATAAGTAGCTTATGTTAGATGGTTGAGGCGAATCTATTACGTATGAATTAACCAATTTTAATAAAGGATGACTTTTAAATATTCTCATTGTGTATCTATGTATTAAATATATTATATGTGTGGGAGTAAGGTATGCACTTTTATCCAAAAAAAATTAAAATGTTTATTAACTTTGAAATCCCAGTAGTTGTATTATAACCTCATATGTACGTACCGTAGTTTTTTGCCTAGAAAAAACTACTTAACCTAAGTAACATTAGAAATAGGTGAGTTGAACACCTACACTTTCTATGTATATAAAGAACTATTTAACCAAAGTAACGTAAAAGATAAGCGAATCCAACATTATGGTTTTTATGTGCATAAAAAATTATTTAACCAAAGTAGCGTAAGAAATAGGCGAATTGAACACCTGACCCACCGTGTGTAAAACGGTTGCTCTACCGCTGAGCTAATTTCTTTTAACAACATATAAAAATAGACTAGACTTCAAAATAAAGTATATTAACAACACACAAAAAGACTAAATTTAAAGATAAAGTATATTAACAACACACAAAAACAGACTAAATTTAAAGGTAAAGTATAATAATAACATGTATAATAGCAGCAAAAAAGCATGTATATAAATGAGAAGGAGGGGGCATATAAAAATAAATAGTTAGAAACATGTACCATATATATAACATATATAATATTAGTTATTATAAATGTAAAATTTATACATTTCACATTCTCGACTGTATAATTATAATAACTTATTATTTGCCTTTGAACTTAACAAGGTAAAGCGTTTAATGATGACTGACTTATAATATTAGAAATATATATATGCTGATATTTGTATTTGGTTACTTGTTGTTAATAAACTCTGTTTTTATTATCTTGCTTGTTTTTAGATGGGTAAAAATTGTATTATTTATTGCATAAAACCAACTTTCCTTTTAATGACTCAAAATAAGAGCATGATCTAGTGTTTAGGGGACGAAAAGTAAGTAAAAAAACGAAAAATAATAAGTAATGGCTAACATGTATAAACGGCTAGTTGCCACCAAAAGACTAACACTGCTCATAGTTCTATAAGACCTGCGGGACTTGAACCCGCGAATTAATGATTAAAAGTCACACATTTTACCAATTAAACTAAAGTCTCTTTATGTTGTTAGAAAAGTTTATACGTTACATGTGCAGCATAACTTGTTACGATAAGTAAGCAGCAATAACTAATAACATTACGTCTATGTGTTTATAGTTGATATAAACGACAATAGCTGTAATCCTTGTGTGAATGGCAGTTGTGATAACACTAGCTGTTATGCCTTACATGTATATAAATGACATCTGTTATAACGCTAGCTGTTATGCCCTATAAGTATAAAGTAAAAGCATCGCCTAATACATGTATCATAAAGTAAAAATATCGCCTAATGTATCTACAATAGTGTTATAAAGTATGTAATGTAAATAGTTTGTAACCTTTAAGTTTACGTATGTTTGTATACGTTAGCAGATGCTAATGTGATTAATCACCAGCAACACATGAAGCATCCTACGTAAATATAGTTAGCAACTTCCGTGTAGCGCTGGTTAACCTAAATTACTTAAAAATTTATAGTTGCAAATTATGCATTAATGCTTGTAAATTTATTGTGCGGCATATTATTCGTAGCCTTATTGTACAACACAATGTTTGTCAGACTTAAGGCTAGGCCCTATTTACAACTTTTCCTCAGCTGTGTTAGAGGTAAAAAGCTTTTTCTACCTCTACCTCCCCATAACAATGCTTTGCTGTTTTTTACCGTGGTACTTTAGTTTTATCTTTAATTAATTCTAAAAAGTTAATTTGTTTACCTTTATGTTTTAATATGATATTGATAATAATGTTGTCAACAGTAACAATTTCCAAAGGCTTACCTAAATAATCGTCATTTACAAAAATAGGAATATTTAATTTGTTATGAGTTGCATTAACTTCAGACTTAGATTCGTAATAAGGCTTATCCAAACTAAATTCGGATAATAACTTAATGTCTAAACTTTTCATACGTAGTTGAACATAGTTAACATTACCATCAATTAAATTGTAATCTTTAAAATGCTCTTCTAGTCTTTGATTGACCTCAGACTGCAAATTATCTATATCCTCGTTAGATGTGTAATTAAAACCTAATTGACTACCAGCCATAAAGAACTTATCGTTATCATACCTAACTTTAATAAAAACATTGTATACAAAACCTATAGGTACACGCTTGATGACTGCATCACGGAATACATCACTAGAATCAAGTTCAATCAAATGCAGATGCAATAAAATGGGTAAATTGTTACTGTGTATATATTCACTAGCAATAATACCCATAAAGTTATTAGTGAGAGATGGAGAAAACGAGTTAGCATCCTGGCTATGCTTGGCATAACCAGCGTAAGAAGGAATATTGCTGGTTCCACCAGGGTGCGACTGTTCGTCGTTTAATAACCTATAAGGTGAATGGGTGGATAAACTATGTAAAAAAGCGAGATGGCTACTAGGAATTTAGCTCCTATGAATATACAACAAGTATAAATAGACACAAAATATAAGAAATAAATAACCGTGTTAAAAGCCAACGAGAACGGGACAACATAGGATATCACTATGCTTCCCCGGCTCAACCCAAAAAGGAAAAAAATAGAAAAAATGAGAAATCCAAAGCCCAAGGCGGTCCTCCCCATCCATAACGTCGATACAACAGAAATTTCCAGAGGGCTAGTCAAACTTTTGGGTAGACCCACCACCAGTATACTAGGACCAACCCCAAAGCTTAATAAACTTGAAATTTTAATAAACTTCAAATGTTAATAAGCTTCAAATGTAAGATTTTAATATTACACCCTTGCCTTATATGATACTTAACACCATGTAATGAAGCCTGACTAGACATTGCAAGTATAACATATTATGACCAAATATGATTTACTGTCCATATTGACGTATGCATCGTATGACGGGTCCTGTAATAGGGACACGTCACCAGCGACATGTATTAAGTCTGTCTACTGTCAATGGTTGGTTGAAACCATGTCCTACGGGTCTGAGTTGCTCTCAAGCGGCTTTTCCTATACCGTTTCTGTTATCAAAAATTGCTTTGGCTATAGTTCCGTGTTGTAGATTGAATATATTTTGACCTAAGCATCTTTTACCTGCACGTTTAATGTAATCAAGATTAGTAGCTAGGTCACCAACATCTCTGCTAATTGCCATATGTGCTTCAGCAACTGTACTTGCAACCTGCGAAGCATTCGGGGATGTAGAGGCATCCCATATTAGGAAACCATCTACTGGTAAAGGATACCGACCTGGAGCAGTATCGATACCAAATTTCACTGGATCTCGTACATCGTTGTTACTTGCGCTAGATGAATGAGTATCGTTATATATAACGGGTTGACTAGCCCCAGGTTGCCCTACGCCAGGTTGCCCTACGCCAGGTTGCCCTTCATCTTTATCCATCATCATAACGTTATGCGATCCCTTGTCGACTTGTGACACCCCACCTATATTCTCTGGATCGGTACCCATAGGTATTTTTAGAGGGTTTATATTGTTTATTAAATCTTTTACACAAGATATAACATATTTTAATCTTGATATAAAATAGCTGCCGGCTCCGTCTCTTGAAAAATTAAGGCTAGAAAATTCAAAGGTATCAATATATTTTCGAATAATGGATCCCACGGACGTAGTTACAATTGTGCATAAACTAAAAAGGTCATCATTATGAATGAATACAGACACATCTAATAGTTTAAAACCTAGTCTTATCAATCAAGCAAAAATGAATATAGTAGTCATGCTAATAAAAGTTTTTAAAGTAAAAAAATTTGTAACTGCTGCGCTGAGTCTTTTTTTGTTAAAAATAGAAAGTATGCCACTAAGTATTTTATATACGTAAAGTTTTGATGTAACATACACATTTCCAAGAAACCGAGATTCACAATGATGAACAACATAGAGGTTCGGGCTAGGTATATTTTTTGGATATTTTGTATATATTTTATATACATGTTTAAAAGCGTTTTTTATTGTGTTACACACACAGTTAATATATTTAATATTTGTCATGTTTTGTTTTTTAATTTAAGTAGGGTTATTTAAATATATAAATATATAGTCCTATGCTATAACTTTAATCTTGTCATCTACAGTAATACTAATAGTAATTACAAGATATCTATAAGATAAATTATAGCCTATTACGCTGACGCTGTTTAGTCAGCTCTTATATAATATGGTATTTTTTGCAAGATAACGATACATTTAAATCTTAATAAGCTTAAATGTATGCATAACTTGAAAACTTAATGTAAAGGTAATCCTATATAAATGATATGATGTGTTAGCAAATGGAAATTTAAACTATTTAGCTGCTGCTTACTCAGCCTTTTATGGCGAAAGACCCTATGCGTTTTTTACCTTTTAACATAGTATACTGTAAATTGGACTTGGCGTAACCTCTTAATAAAGTAGCGGATAGACCTTTAACAGAGGAATCAGGATTACTTATGCTACCTTTATACTTTATTTTGAAAAGTGATCTTTGAGCAACGTTACGCGTAGTCAATCTACCTGCAGCTTCAATTCTTATACCACTTACAAACTTGTTTTTAATTAAGTTAAATATGTTATTCAACGTGTAATGATATATATTTCCATCTTTGCTTACATGTGAACTTTCATCAAGGTTTTTATTTGTAATTTCTCTTGCATCCTCATTTCTAGTAGAATGAAATTTATAATCGTTGGGCTCAAAAAGGGACTTTTCCAAAACATCTAAATTTTGAGGACAAATATTATGTTCATCACTGTATTCGTCACGCAAAAGAGCCTTGAGAGTTTTGTTTTGTTCTATTCATTTCTTGTTGTACATGTCGTCATACATAGCCTCTCTATCAACTTCTGGCACTTCAAATGCATCTATGGAAGCTTTTAGTACTGAATGTAACGCATTTTTCCTTATCTTAATTTTTCTAATTAAAGTTTCCGAAAATATATGACTATCGAGATATAAATTTTTTAAATCTACGATGTTAAGTTCTACTTTTTTTTTGTAAACACCTTGAATTAGCCCTATAAAGGGTAGTAAGTAAGTTTTTTCATATTTAGATATGTTAAAACTTAATGATCTTTTATAAAAAGCAGAAAACATCTCTCTATGCATAGATCTAGCCGCATAAAGTTTTAGGTACTTTTTTTCGTAATATTTATAACTATTTAGTAAACCACTAGACATGCTGGGGGACTTTTTCTCTATATTTGTGATTACCCTATTACTTATACGTTTTATATTTGAAACAACTGATTTACCTTTGCTCTTAATTTGTCTACCTATAAAATCAGAAGGAAAAGGTTTTTCATTATATTTCATAACCCTCCTTGTCCGTCGTGGTATAAATTTATCAATTTCATCTATACTAGCTATTCTGTATAACCTGTTTTCGTAATATGATTTTTCTTTATTATGTGTATATACGGTAATTATTGCCTTGTCAGCTGTATGTTTTAACTCTGGCCTTCCCACCAATATCCGATTGCTAGACCTTCTTGCGCTTCTTACACGCAAGCGTTTGGATATTTTTTTAATATCTAACCTACTGTTATACATATTAAAGTAGCTTTTTACAAGCTTACTAGTAATCTTATAAGTAGATGGTAACTTTTTAATTGTATCAGCATTATAAGCGTATATGCTATTAAACCACTCTTTAGTTGCAGCCGGATAATGCCTTATTTCACCTGAATAATTTTTATACTTGCTTATTTCTTTGGTTTTTTTATTATCGCCTATATTACGTTTTTTTGTTTTTACAGTAAATATATTTGATAGCCCGCTTTGCTTATATTTAGGCTCAGCCTTTTTAGATAGTTGGGAGTTAAAACGATAGATATTATAGAAGTTAGGTGTGTTTTTAAAATGTTTTGTGTGTATGAAATGTACACGTTTAAAAGCCTTGTTTATTGTGTCATAGACATGGTTAACAGATATGGAATTTGTCATGTATTGTTTTTTAATTTAAGTAGGGTTATTTAAATATATAAATATATTGTCCTATGCTATAACTTTATTGTCGTGTACTGTAATATTAATCAAAATAGGTAAGGCGAATTATAACCAATCACACTGGGTATATACCCAGTTATTATATAATATGGTATTTTTTGCAAGATAACGGTACATTTAAATCTTAATAAGCTTAAATGTATTGCATGCTGGGGTGCATGATATGATATTAGGTATCGTATCAAAAAGTCTAGCCAAACCTACAGCGAAACCTTTTAGAAGTTTGCTCGAAATACGCATGTCTGTTACAAGCACTGATTTAAAATAAAAAAAAAAGGGGATATTGCAAATAAGCGTTAACATTAAATAGGGTACAAAAAAAAGTAAGATTACAAATAAGTAGTAGAAAACAAATAAACCTTAAGGTAAAATAACAATGAAAAATAAGAAAACTTATTAAAACAAAAAAGGCGCAAAACAAATATTATCTATCCTTTAGGTCATTTTAATTAACCTCTGTATTTTCTCTGAGATATTCTAGTCTTATTTAGTAGGTCTGCTTTTTGTTGTGGAGTCATAGCAGCCAAACGTTCAGCCCTTTCTGCTATATCCCTTCCCTTAATATATGCCTTTTCTTGCGGAGTCCTAGCAGCCTCACGGGCTTCAATGATTCTACGATCCCTCTCTTGTACTTCTGCTAGTTGTTCCGGATTCAAAACACTCCTACTACCACAAATCCTTTCTAGTGAACGTGCTGAAGCATTTGGTCTTTTACGCAAATGGTTTTGTGCTTTTTCAGCGGGCGTCAACTCATTGCCTTTCCAAGGTTGTACATGATCTTGGTTATTAACATTATTTGAAAATCCTCCCGGATAATCTATACGTCCGCTACGATCCAAAAAACCTTGCACAGATTCTGAATCCTTCAAGGGGTTGTTTTGTTCGGGTTCAGGATGTTGCTCATTAACATTACTTGTAAGTTTTTTCACTTCATGTCTACGTTCTTCATAAGAATCTGTGGTTAAACTAGGTTCGGGTCTTATATAATATGCCTGACCAGACGGTCTTTGGACGGTTTGTCCACTCGGGTCTCCTTGATTAGAACCGGGTTGCCCTCCACCAGGTCGCCCTGCACTAGGTTGTCCTTCATCTAGACCCCTTTTCTCCAACATCATAGTATTATGCAATCCCTTGTCGACTTGTGACACCCCACCTATATTCTCTGGATCGGTACCCATAGGTATTTTTAGAGGGTTTATATTGTTTATTAAATCTTTTACACAAGATATAACATATTTTAATCTTGATATAAAATAGCTGCCGGCTCCGTCTCTTGAAAAATTAAGGCTAGAAAATTCAAAGGTATCAATATATTTTCGAATAATGGATCCCACGGACGTAGTTACAATTGTGCATAAACTAAAAAGGTCATCATTATGAATGAATACAGACACATCTAATAGTTTAAAACCTAGTCTTATCAATCAAGCAAAAATGAATATAGTAGTCATGCTAATAAAAGTTTTTAAAGTAAAAAAATTTGTAACTGCTGCGCTGAGTCTTTTTTTGTTAAAAATAGAAAGTATGCCACTAAGTATTTTATATACGTAAAGTTTTGATGTAACATACACATTTCCAAGAAACCGAGATTCACAATGATGAACAACATAGAGGTTCGGGCTAGGTATATTTTTTGGATATTTTGTATATATTTTATATACATGTTTAAAAGCGTTTTTTATTGTGTTACACACACAGTTAATATATTTAATATTTGTCATGTTTTGTTTTTTAATTTAAGTAGGGTTATTTAAATATATAAATATATAGTCCTATGCTATAACTTTAATCTTGTCATCTACAGTAATACTAATAGTAATTACAAGATATCTATAAGATAAATTATAGCCTATTACGCTGACGCTGTTTAGTCAGCTCTTATATAATATGGTATTTTTTGCAAGATAACGATACATTTAAATCTTAATAAGCTTAAATGTATGCATAACTTGAAAACTTAATGTAAAGGTAATCCTATATAAATGTAGGGCTATGTAGCGATAAGCCATTTAAGGTTTCTAAGTGGTATATATAATGTTATTTAACTTAAAAATCTTAAATATATATGCATAATTTAAAAACTTAATGTAAACATATATATATATATATCTAATTATAAACGGAACAATAAATTAAGGTTGTAACTGAGTAGTGTAAACCATCCAGCACAAAAGCTGGGTAAACACCCAAGGCAACTGTGAATATAATCAATGTAATTAAAATATAAAACTCGCGTTTGTTAAGGTCTGGTATGTTAAACTCAAAAAATTTAGAAAATGAACCTGCAAACGCTATTCTATTAAACATATAAATCGTATAAGCGGCGCTAAAAACTATAGAAGAACTAGCTAAAGCACACAGTATAGGCAACCTTTCAAAAATACCATATAAGGATAGAAATTCTCCAACAAAATTAAGGGTAAGAGGTGCACCAGCATTACCTAAACACAGTATAAAAAATAATACAGAAAATAGGGGCATCATTTGTGTTATACCTCTGTAATAAGTTATGAGTCTTGTAGAAGATCTATCATACAATACACCTCCTACGCAAATAAACAGTCCAGAAGATACAAAACCGTGGGCCAATCCTAGTGTTATTCCACCTTCTATACCTTGTATTGTGTTACTAAATACACCCATCAAATACACTGCAGCATGTGACACAGACGAGTAGGCGATAAGTTCTTTGACATCTATAGTTCTTAAAGTACTTATGCTTGCATACATAATGGTTATAACACCTATTAGATATACAATATAGGTACAATTTAAGTACGCCTTAGGTAGCAGGGGTAATATCAGTCGTAGCACACCATATAAACTTAATTTTAATACTATACCTGCCAAAATTATACTACCACTAAGCGGGGACTCAACATGAGCTTTTAGCAACCAAGTGTTTAAAAATATTGTTGGCGTTTTAACAGCAAATGCTAAAAATATACCACAAAACAAAAATATTTGGGTATGATAGTTGAAGTTTATTTTATATAAAGCATCAAAATCTGTACTACCCATTATAGAATATATTGTCAAAATAGACAACAGAAGAAATAGAGACCCGAGTAGCGTGTAAAGAAACAAGTAGAAACTTGCTCTCACCCTGTTACCAGATCCATATAATCCGATTAGAATAAACAAAGGGGGCAATATACTTTCGAAGAATATGTAAAATAGTAATATATCTAAAACTAGAAATACTAGTAGTAATAAAACTTCTAATGACAGTATTGTAATAAGATATGGTCTTAAATTATCAGATATAGATGTTCAATTAGACAACAATGATATAGGCACTATAATTGTTGTCAATAATACAAAGTATATAGATATGCCATCAATACCTAAATACAAAGTGAAAGAATTTATCTGATCATAATCTTGTACAAACTGGTATTGATTGCTACTAAAATCAAATAACACAAATATAATGTAACTAACAAATAAAGTAAATATTGATGTAGTTAATGATATAATTTTAAGGTTTTGGCTCATATACCTTGAACTGTTTAGGTTTATAGGCGAATGCTTGTCAAAAGAAAGCATAAATGATACGATAAATAACCCTGCTAAAGGTATAAATAATAATATTAATAAAAGCATTAAATATAATTACCCGAAACTTACCACTATACCGTCTTTAATTAAAAACGGCTATGTAATAGCGTATTTTATAAACATTTATATTACATTTAAACTATTTAATGTTAAGTATTACAAGGTATTGTAAAACGAAAGGCGAATGAGCTATGTATATTGTTCGCATTGTATCTCAAATAACTAACAGTAGCATTAAAAAGTGTTATACACATCTATGATGTACCACTATAAGACAAATTGTATATTATTAGAACATTACATAATTTTATGTATTTAGCTGTATAACTCGCTGTCTATGTTTAATTTACCTTTAAGGTAAATTAAAACCTTGTGCGCTATTTGTTAGCTCAGGCTAGTTAAGTTAATAAAATTGCAAACTATAAATTGGTGTATAGTTACAAGATCCTGGATAAAGTGGCCAGACTTTTGGGTAGACCCACCACCAGTATACTAGGACCAACCTCTAAGCTTAATAAGCTTCTAAGCTTAACAAGCTTCAAATGTAACGTACTATTACACCATGATATGATATTACACATCGTATCAAAAAGTCCAGCCAAACCAACAGCGAAACCTTTTAGAAGTTTGCTCGAAATACGCATGTCTGTTAGAGCACAGTAATTTAAGATAGGAAAAAAAGGGAATAATGTAAATAAACATTAAGGTGAGATAGGATACGGAAAAGTAACAATAGGAGAAAATAATACAAAGCAAATAAACCTTTAGATAAAATAAGAACAAAAAAAGAACTAACTAAAACAAGAAGGGGCACAAAACAATTACTATTTATCCTTTAAGTCCTTTTAGCTGGCCTCTAAAAATTTTCGCACTTACTCTTTGTTTTTTTAAAGTTTTGCCGGTTATTCCGGGTTCATGGCAGCCCTAAGTCTTATCTGTCCTTGGCTTTACCCATCATAAAATTATGACAGTTTTTGCGAAAACATAGCAACCTTACCGTTTTATAAATTGAGCACAGTAGGCTTTAAGTTGTTCCGAACTCAAAGCATCAAGACCAAATATTTTTACTATTGAACTTACTGCATAGTATGGGTGTTGTTTTGTAAATATTCGTGCTTGTTCAACAAGTGTCGCCTTAGTCGTACCTGAATATTTAGCAAGAGGCACATATTTCCCTGAATCTTTAACAGCAGTGGCTACATAATTTCCCTTATCTTGTTCGGTTAAAGATGATTGAGGTCCGAAAAGATCTATAAATTGTTCTCTTATAGGGGGTAAACTTTGTTATTCTTTTGGAGGTATACTTTGTTCCCCTTTACCCCTTTAAAGTATTTTAGGTAACTTTTTTTTCCTCCTAAAAATAAACTTTGTTGTTCTCGTTCCAACTGCTGTTGGCCCCTTTGTCCACTGGACCCTCCATTCTTATACAGTCTTGAATCTGCTTGCAGCACGTGATTTACATGACCGGACGGTTCTTGAGCATGGTGTTGATTACCCATTGCAAGTGGTTTTGAAATATCAGCTAGCTGATATTTCATACCTATTGCTTGAAGCTGTGATGCAAATACACCCTCTACGAAAAATTTAAGAACAATTGATAAATAACCCCATCCAATAACTTCGGTTAAATCCAAAGGATTTAATATGAAGCCCCCTTATATACCGTATCTTATCATAGCAATTAAAATTACTGAAAGTAATCCTACTGCTACTTTAATAGGAGTGTGATATTTTTACACCGTTTTTTATGAAACATGGTTATTTTTTAGGTTTTCATGTGTTTTGCCAGTCCGTATATTTATATAGTATATCAATAACTTTTGGCTTATAATTGGGATTTTCCTTTTTTAACTTATCCTCCAATTCAAGTCCGTCTATAAGACTAAAACATAGGCTTTCTCGTGCCATTTTTACAGAATTATAATATTCCTCCAGCTGAATTTTCAACTCTTGCGCACCTTTTGACTCTGGTTTAACTTGTTCTAAATCTTGCAAGATATTACTTACTTTATTACCAGGAAGATTAAGCTGTTTTAGAATCACTAACATTTCATCAAATTTACCCCTATGATCCGCCTCTGCAGGCTTTAGATGTTGACCGTCGATAATAAACTTAAAATCGTGCTCATAAGCAAATAGTGCCTGTTTAATGTGTAGTACCTCATTAAGAATTTGCTTTTTTCAAGCATCATCACTTTTTATGTTAGCATCCAAATAATTCATCATTAATATATCCTTAGCACACTTTAATGAGTCAATGGCTTGTTTTATCAATTCTTTTCCTTCAGTTGGATCAATATATTGATTGGCATCTATAATTCTCATGCTCCGTCCTAAACCCCGTAATGTATCTTTCATGTCCAAAGTATCTTGTGGACTAATACGGAGAGTACTGTTGTATATTGATTTATAAACATTCTCTAAATCATTAAAGAGACGGTTTGTGACAGCTCTATTTAATAATTCAGTAGGGATATTTTGTCTGATTACTTCAGTGATATTTTTTATATCCCTCATGATACTTTGCTCAAATTCAAGCCGCATATGATTATTATCAGCTCTATCAAACTTAACATAAGGAATTTTACTGTAAATTGAGTGTGTAAGGTCGGCCATACCTTTATCAGCTGCTAACTGAAGCTTTAGCAATTTAACATCCTGTTCACTGATGTTTTCATCTGCAACAGGTAGATTTTCCTTTAACACAACATGATTATCGTTTATTAATACATCAAGAGCCCCCCTTTCAATTTGCAGTAGTGTCATACAATAATGGAACTGATGAGTTCAATTATCAAATTCCATCGCAAGTTCTGCCGAGGGAGATGATTGTAAAGGTAAGCTGACAAAAGCGTGTGGTTTAGGTGGGTTGTCTAGACCTCATTCTAGTGAGGCAAATGATCTGGCCAATTGAGCTTGTAAAACATCATAATAAAACTGAGGAGTAATTCAAGGGTATCGGCTGGCAGATTTACCATCAGTTAGCTGCACATAAAGTATGTGTAAAAAGAGTCATGTGGCTACCACACTTATAATAGACCCAAAACTACTTACCATATTTCAGCCTGCAAAGGCATCAGGGTAATCACTTATTCGTCTAGGCATTCCTTGTAGACCTAAAAAATGCTGGGGAAAAAATGTTACATTAACCCCCACAAATAATATTCAAAAATGTATTTTACCTTGTCATACATCATAGTTCATAGCTAGTATCTTGGGTATTCAAAAGTATCATGCACTGTATAACGCAAACACCGCACCCATACTTAGTACGTAATGAAAATGCGCTACAACATAGTAGGTATCATGGAATGCGATATCAAGTGATGCGTTAGCTAATACAACACCACTTAACCCTCCCACAGTAAACATGAACACAAATCCTAGTGCAAATAACATGAAAGGTGTTAGATGAAAAGATCCGCCGTAACATGTAGCTAACCAACTAAATATTTTAATACCAGTAGGAACAGCTATTATTAGTGTGGCAGCTGTGAAGTATGCACGTGTGTCTACATCTAAGCCAACGCTGTACATGTGGTGTGCGTTTTTACTAAATTTGTTTAGTTATTAATAAAACCGCGGACTATATCTTATACTTATGATTTACGAGCGTGACCTGTGGGGTTATTCTCAATAGTGAAAAAATTCATATTGTGCCTTAACTTTCTAACTGTTTTTAATGTTTCCTCGGACAAAGGTTGTTTGTCAATGACAATATCTAGTATTTTAGTTCATACAGAAAAGGACTCTTTTTTGCTCGTCTTCATTTTATGCACTTTAAAATAATTTACTATTTTAGAGCTGATAGCTTTTTTTTTGTCATTACAAGAAAAGGTTAATCTAAACATATTGTTAGGTTTTGTATGATCAAGGTTGATGTTTTTATTAGACGTTCTAATTACTGCCTTAGTTTTTTCATTAAATAATAAAGCTATTTTATTTAAAGCAATTTCTTCATGTTTATGATCTAAAATAAATAAAAGTTTTACATAATGGTATGTTTTATTGTGAACAGATTCGATCTTTACTGAAAAGCAACCCTCGGCATCGCTGAAACCTGAAAGTCAGCTATCGTTCAGAGATGGTTCTCTACCCACTTTTACTTGGTTAGGTATACATTTTATACAAAATAAAGAATAGTCAAATTTTGGAGCGCTACTTAATGCTCCATATCATCTACCTATTTGTTCTACCCTAGATTGTAAAATTAGGTTACCATTAAATAATAAATATAATAAAAATAGACCCTTGTGTTCAGATAGCACCAATCTAGAGTATTTTTTAACCCCCTTGTTATCGTAAAAATGTTTAACTAGCCCCATGCCTAAAGTTTGGTGTATTTCATATAGAATTTTTTCATCTTTTTGAGTTACAACAAAATAACATTTCCCCTTATATTCCAGTATAGCACCATCTCCTTCTACAAACCCTATGAACCAAGATAACCACTCGTTATCATTTTGGCCATATGGAGCGATAAAATTTTTTTTATTATAAAAAAGAAAATTTTTTTTAAACAAATCATAAGCACTTTCACATTTAGTCTCTGAGGATCCTAATAAGTTTCCTGCTGATTGGGCATTTCTATTAGCATTTAGACTGTAAAAAGTATCTAATAGATTTTTTGACCTTTTTATGCGTGATCACATAATCAGCACAAAAAAAGTAAAAACACCGTTCCAGCCTATAGTGAAATTTATTTCTTTATGGTCGCCCATAAGAAAAGCCACCTTATGACTTCATACGACAAACCCTAGCACACCTATTGACATCATGGCATATACCATACCAAGAAAGCCAAAAACGCTCTTGTTGGAGCTGGCTGATATGGTTGTACTTATAACACCAAAACCTGGTATAATCAGTATATAACAAAAATTTCGATTAATGGAATAGTTAATGTTAATCTATTCTAATTAATACTCAAGAACTTAGCATTCTTGTTAGGACTTTATCTTAAACCGTAGTAATAGCTAATCTATTCATTGTACTTTTTAATTTGATAATCTTTTTCATACCACCACTGGTTAGATGATCTTTTTTTTGTATTGTTATATACGCTTTTCTCCATTTTAAGAAATCAATGTGCTTACTAGATAATAAATTAAAATAATCAAAATAATTAACAACATATTTGGCCGATCCAAAACTAGTTGATCCGTAATAGTAAGTATCTTGATTAGCCCTATACCCTATGTTACCTCCTAAAAAATCTTTAACTAATAGTAAAATATCATCTGTTTTTTGGTCAATTTGGAAATTTAATCTAACTTCGACTTTGTTACTACGATTAAGTATTTTTATCTGGAAACTGGCGTCGGCATCAGAAAAACCAGCTAACCAATGGTTTTTTAAGTCCTTACTCTTATTTAAATATAAACTAGTATTTTCTCTAAGCTCAGCATAAAGATCTTTATTTAATATATTATTAGTCATTTGATTAAATTTACTTTCTGTTCTAATCTTACCATTAATTAAAGCAATTACCTTTTCCATTCCTCTTCTAGCAGATATAATCAAAAGAAAAGCATTTTTGTCTTTAACTTTTTTAATATTTCCAAATCCTAGTCGCTTTTTTATGTAATAGGCTAAAGAAATATCTCATGAGTTAAATACAATAACTAATTGTTGTTTACTACTAAAATGTCCATCACCATCTATCAAACCAGCTAAATAATGTCCAAATTGATCATCATTAATTGGTTTTAAAGTTTTAGGTACGTGTAAAGAAACGGGTTTTACATTTTCTGTATTTACTATAATTTCGTTGCCTAAAGTCTCTGAGGTTCCAACTTTGAAAGCAAAATTGTTACCTGCTGATTTACTTCATTGTTTTAACGTTTTCACTATATCATTTAAGATTGAGTATTCAAAACTAAATATCGAAGTAGTCCCAGCATACAGCAACGTTAAGAAGCCTATATATTTAACTTCTGGATGCAATATTTATATGTCTTGTACACATATACTATGGATCATTTTTAGATATGTAATCTAACATCCCATGTATATACTCATGATGTCCTACGTCGTTTAATTTCCATTTTATGGCTTGTATTACCCGATTATTGCCAATGTTTTCAACCACAGGTAGAGCATCCAAATAGTTCAAATCATCCTCACTTAAATTCATTAAATTTAAAGGACAAAAATGAGTAAAGTCCTCCCTATCCTCATAATTTAGAACATCAAATCTAAAAACACATACTTCAAAACCTATCTGACCTATGACTCACAATTTACCATCTATATTCTTGTTAGAGTCAGCTTGTTCTCAAAGCTGGTCTTTCGCAAGTTTGTTTCAGGTTGTCGCAGTATGGGATTTACATTCGTACATGACAAGCACATTGGAGAAACCGTAGGGCATTCGTGTATCTCTCCTAATTACCGGTTGAATAACTAGACCATCAGATCTGTTTCTACGATTAAAAGGATTAGTCTCACATTTCTGGAGAAAAAGTATAGTTGTTTTGGTATTTGTAGTAATAAGGAATAATTGAAAACATTATTTGAGAAAAGTCACTTTGATGTTTTGTCAATTTCCTACTTTATCTTGTAAACGTTCTATTAGCGCATTAACCATAGCTACGTCCTTAAAAACTGAACACTGATTAATGTTAACATGAGGAAATGGCTTGGGTGGTGTTAGCAAATAATTTGGTGTCAAGTTTATGAAAACTAATGGCAATACATGCATATCTATTACACGTGTAATGACCTAATAATATAAGGTAGCATATGACAAATACATATATTGGACTATATCTTTATCCTTTGTTTTTCCACTTGTTGTTAAAAGTAGTTCACGCTTTGTGTAACGGAGTACCGCATGGAGCTTTGTGTGCTCCAAGGTTTTTCAAATAATAAAATTCTCCTACTATAAATAACCTTTGTTTTTTATTAGATCTAAGCGGGTACCTTAAAATATAATTTTTGAAATAATTTATATCAGCTTCTGCTTGTATAGATCATTTGTAGTAGCCGTTTTGGCCTTTATCAAAATAAACCTTACCATTAAATATATTTTTAAAACTTATTACATCAGTGTGTAGCTTATTTGTTACACTAATGGTCAATTGTGGGTAATTGTTTTTGATACTATAAGTTATGGTACCATCCGCGTCGAAAAAACCTGCAAATCAACCGTTATCTATTGTAATTGCTTCTGGGTACAATATAGGTATGTTTAACAATAAACATACTTTTTCTAATTGTTTTAATCTTGATGTATGTCTTATATTACCATTAATTATGTTAATAAGATTTCTTGTACCCGTATCATTATGCAATCTGTATCTAATAGCCTTTACCCCTGATCTTAATTTTATAGACCCGCCAAGATTTTCTTTAATGATCGCTAAGGCATGTGTATCTTTTATAGGCATTGTGATTTCACAACTACAATATCCTGACTTTGACACTAA
>JAABUX010001594.1_pt1 | contig 33916 bp, 29 predicted proteins | sample 5561851 | NCBI WGS metagenome assembly JAABUX01 (sample SAMN10711883, study PRJNA513361) | rock metagenome | isolation source: Antarctica rocks | place: Antarctica: Victoria Land, Richard Nunatak red sandstone | collected 2016-01-03
CCACGCTTTCCGCACATGCTACTTTCCCTTTTACCTTTCGGCTCCGGTCGGTGCGGTGACCCAGGAACGTCCCTTCAAGTCCCTCCTAACTGCGTTAGAAATACAACATCGCGCCGCACGGCGCACAGCGGCCGTCGAAGCTGCGGGCGGTGTTGGCGGCGTAGTGCCAGCCGAAGATGGGGCCGAAGGTGTTCACGCGGACGGAGCCGGTGGGCGCGCCGGGCGTGGCGGTGCCGTAGGCGACGGGGCTCGGGCGCGGGTCGGGGCGGAACAGGTACCGCAGGGCCAGCTTGGTGGGCAGGGCCGTCAGCGCGGCGGGGGCCAGCGGGGCGGGGTCCGGGTCGGGACGGCCACCGCCGTTGCCGTAGAAGACCGTGGCCGTCGTGGGCGCCGTGGACGCGGGCGACGCCGCCGCGAACGGTGTCGCCGTGAGGGTCGCCACGGCAGGGGGAGGGGCGCTGGTCGAGGCGGTCGGCGTCGGCGACGCGGGCCGGGTCGCGCTGGCCACCGTGGTCGCGGTCACGGTCGGGCTCGGCAGCCCGCTCTGCCCACGCGACCCGCCAGCGCCAGCGCGGAAGCCGCGCACGCTGGCCCCATTGCCCGCCGCGTAGAGCGTCCCGTCCGGCGCGAGGGCCGGGCTATAGTAGCTCCCGCCAATGCTGCCGCTCTGGCCCGCGCCCGTCCCCCTGGGGATGGTCCACAGCGGCGCGCCCAGCGGGCTGTAGGCCAGCAGCGCCCCCGTGTTCCCGCCCAGATAAATGGTCCCCGCCGCGTCCACCAGCGGCGACGACGCCGCCCCCGACGCGATGGCCACCGTCCCCGTCACCGGGGCACCGCTCCCATCCAGACTGGCATAGCCCGCGCCGAAGCCCGCCACCGCCTGGCCCGTGGCCACGTTCAGCGCATAGAGCGTGTCGCTGTCGTTGACCGCGTAGAGCGTGGTCCCGTCGCGGCTGAGGGCGGGGCTGGCCACGAAGCCCCCTGTGCTGACGGTGGGGAGCACGTCCCAGACCAGGGCGCCAGTCGCGGCGTCGAAGGCGGCGACCTCGGGGTAGCGGTCGGCTACCACCACCAGCGGCTCGGTCGGCGTCAGCGGGTTGGCGGCGTAGAGCACCGCCCCGACCGGCTCGCCACGTAGGGCAGCGGCCCAACTGATGGCGCCGGTCGGGCTGATGCGGTAGAGCGTGCCGACCCGCGGCAGCGACCCGCCCAGGGGGTTGGTGTCCGAGCTGGCGGCGTAGGCGTTGCCCTGCGGGTCCAGCGCCGCCTCACCGTAGAAGCGGAAAGGCGCCTGCGACGTGCCCGAGTAGACGGAGGTGGCGGGCTGCGCCGAGCCCGTGGCGGCGACGGCGTAGGCGGCGATGGCCTGCGCCCCGCCCGCTGCCCCGGCCAGCGTCGGCGGCGTCAGGCGGTAGAAGCGGCCGTCGTCCGCGCCCACGTACACGTCGCCGCCGGGACCGATCTTGGGCGTCTGCTCGATGGGCGCCGACCCGGCGGGGCTGAAGATGGCGTGACCGGCCCCGCTGGCGTCGTCGAGCTGGTACAGGTTGCCGTTGTCGTTGCCCACGTAGTCCCGGCCGTCGGCGCCTAGCGACGGGCTGGAGGGCGGAACGCCCAACTCGCGCGGGTCGGCGCCGTAGCTGCCGACGCTCCCCATGGCGGGGAAGGCCCACCGCGGCGTGCCATCGGGGTTGTACGAGTAGACCCGCCCGCTGCCGAGGGTGAAGACGATGCTGTAGGGGCTGGTCAGGCTGCCGGTCGCGCCGAGTTGCACGCCGCTGGTGTCGCCGAAGCGCACCGGCTGCACGGCGACGGCCTGCGCCGGCAGGGTGAGCGGACCGCTGGCGGCAACCCACCCGCTGTTGGCCGCGTCCCCGCGCCAGTCCGCCTTGGGGCTCCCGCCCTGGCTCGCGGGCAGCACGGCGGCGTGGACGTGCCCGCGCCGCTGCCCTCCGCGCGCGGCGCGGGGTTGATGGCTTGTGAGGCCAGGGGCCGGCCCAGCCCCACCCCCGTGGGCGATGGCGGGCGGCGTCTCCGCCGGAAGGGCCAGGGCGACCACGGCGGTCGCCCCCAGGAGTATGAGCAGGGTACGTGGCGTGACTGACATATCCGTTCCTCCCTCTATCTATGTATCGTCCGTGATCGGCCCCACACGATGCGTGCGGCGCGCTGTCTGTGTCGCGGCGAGCGCGGGCCGTGACGATGGACGCCGACCCGCGTCTGGGTCTAGCAGGCGGCTCCAGGCGATGCTGTATACGGCCCTCCATCCGCCGAGCGCGTGTTCAGCAGTTGGCAGGGCTGCATGAACCCGTACTCCTGCACATCGTCGGGGTCCTCGAACAGGTAGTTGATGAACTGGTTGGCCGCCGTGGTCGTGCCGGAAGCGTTGACGTCAAGGTGCTCGTAGCCCCACGCCGGGTAGTGGCCGAGGGCCACCTGCAGGTCGCCCTGGCAGGTCAGCACGTTGCTCTCCGGGTTCATCCCGGTGTACGACGAGGTCGTGGGATCGGTGGGGTCGCAGTCCCGGTTATAGCCGTCGTAGCCGCCAAGACCGACGAGGCCGCACCCGGCGAGGGCCAGTTGCCCGCCCGCCGGCTGCCGCGGGTCGCGCGTCACGGCGGCGTGCGAGGCATAGCCGATCGTGCCCGCTGGGTCTACCGGCGAGGTTGGACCGCCCGCCGCGTATGGGTTGCCGCACACGTCGTTGAGCATCGCGCCCGTCGTCAAGGCCGGCCCCGGCGGGGAGGTGTTGACGCACGAGAGGTCGTTGCCGGAGCCGTTGATGTTGTAGCACCAGGTGATGCGCGTCCCCGAGCCCGGCACGCGCTGTTGGATGGTCGGCGGGACCCCGGTGACGCCGCCGACTTGCACGTAGTCGCCGATCGTGCCGTTCCACAGCAACTGCGCGGTGTTGACTGACTCGTCGTTGGGCGCGGCGAACCCGTTGGCGCCGCCGCTGCCGCTGCAGGGATTGGGTCCGGCCGGTGGGTGAGGTCCTCCGCCCTGCGGCTCGTTGGCGGCGCCGCACTGCGCGATGGCTTCCACCACGTTGACCGCGAGTTCCGTATCCGCCACCCTCGACGGGTCGCGCCCGAAGCTGCCCGTGCACGAGGGGACGAAGACATCGGAGAGACCAATCTCGTTGTTGTCGTTGAAGTCGGCCGCCCAGTCCACACCGGTGCAGGCGGTCCCGCCGTCGGCGTACTCCACATCCGGCGCGCCGCTGCCATAGGCAGCGCAGAAGCTTGCCGCCTCGGCGAGGATGTAGGCCTTGAGCGCGTCCTCGCCATAGATGGGGACGAGCGGCCCGGTGCAGCCGTTGGTCCCCGTCGGGAAGGTGAGGCCATGGACCTGCACCGACCCACTCGCCCGCGCGGGGGAGGCATGGCATACCGCGACCGCCAGCGCGGCAACGGAGAGCACGGCGGCGAGGGCGCTCCGCTTCATCTTCATCAGCCGTCCATCCTCCCGCTATCGTCGACCCCGGCACAGCCGCTCAACCGACATCCGGATCCGGCCTATTCGCCTATCCTACCAGGCGTATCCGTAACATTTCCATAACAGGCGCGTTGATCGCGGGCCTGAAAGATGCATAGGACATAGGCAGGACATTTAGGAAGGTGCGGCGACATCCTATTGGTTGACGAGATCAACCGTGCTGCTGAGGAGGGATGAGCATGGCTGCGCCACGCCATACAGACGGGGGCCAGAGGTCCAGATCGTGACCCACCAGTAGCCGCTCGTCCCATGCTATGATGAAGGGAGGAAAGGGGATCGTCGGGCAGTGAGCGAACGTTTGTGGGCGCCGTGGCGCGATGCCTATGTCTCGACGCCGTCGCGCGCGTCGGACGAGTGTATCTTCTGCGCGAAGCCGCGCCAGGGGCCGGAGCACGACCGTGAGAACTATATCGTGCGGCGCGCGGAGCGCGTGTTCGTCATCCTCAACGCCTTCCCCTACAATCCGGGGCACCTGATGGTCGTGCCCTATACGCACAATGGAGACCTGACACAGGCCGAGCCATTGACGCTCGCGGAGATGATGGCCGTCGCACAGTGGAGCGTCCGCGCGGTACGCGCGGCGATGCGGCCGGACGGCTTCAATCTGGGCATGAACCTGGGCCGGCCGGCCGGCGCCGGGATCGCGGACCACATCCACCTGCACGTCGTGCCCCGTTGGACGGGCGACACCAACTTCATGCCCGTCGTCGGCGACGCGCGCGTGCTGCCGCAGGCCCTGGATAGCGCCTACGATGTCCTGCACAAGGCGTTTGCCGAGACATCCGAGACGGCGTCATAGAGGCATTAGAGAAATCGTCGCCTGGAACGTTGCGGTTGCGGTCATCGGCATAAAACGTGCGGTTCGTCGCGCCAGAGGAGCAAGGGACAAGGAGGCACATGATGGACGGGGTTTGTCCGGAGTGCGGCGCCGAGGCGCTTGTCGCCGAGCAACGGTTCTGCCAGCACTGCGGCGGGGCGATGACGCCGCCCCATCCCACCGTTCCAGCGACGGGCAATATCGTCGGCGATGGCAGCGAGCGGGCGATGTCCACGCTGGTCTGGCAATCGGGCCTGGAGTGGGTCAAGACGCATAGGGGACATCTGGCCCTCTACGGGGCGGGGGCGGTCGTCGCGGTCGCCGCCGCCACGGTCGCGCTGGTGGTGCTCGCCAGTCTGGCCTTCGCGGCGCTGGTCACGCTGGGGCCGTTCCTGTTCGTTGCCTTGCTCGTCCTTGCCGCCAGCCGCAACCCGCGCCGGCGCCGCCACTACCGCGGCCACGCCCGTCACTACCGGCACTGGATCTAACGGACGAGTGACGAGTGATTAGTGGCTAGTGGTTAGTGGTTAGTGACGAGTGAGCAAGCCCAGGCACATGGATTTCTAATATAACGGAGGCGGTAAGACAACGCACCTACCCCACTCGTCACTAACCACTAGCCACTAATCACTTTCGGAGGTCCTTTTGCTCACGACGATCCGTCCATTGACCACGGCGACGGAACTGGCCGCCAAGTACGAACGACTGCAAGAGACCCTGCGGGCGCTGGGCTCGGTCCTGGTAGCCTTCAGCGGCGGGGTCGATAGTGCGTTGCTGCTCAAGGTTGCCTATGACACCCTGGGCGAGCAGGCGGTGGGCGCCATCGCCATCTCGGAGTCGCTCCCCGCCGACGAGTTGCGCGAGGCCAACGAGTTGGCGCGACTGATTGGCGTGCGCCTGATCGCGGTGCGGACCGAGGAAATGCTTAGCGCGGCGTTCCGCACCAACGACGCCAACCGCTGCTACCACTGCAAGACCGAGTTGTTCACCAAGTTGCGCCCGCTGGCCGACCAGATTGGCCTGGCACACCTGGTCTACGGCGTCAACGCCGACGATGTGGGCGACCACCGCCCGGGTCAGACCGCGGCCGGCGAGTGGGAGGTGCGCGGGCCGCTGCTGGACGCGGGGCTGCACAAAGGCGAGATTCGGCAACTCTCACGCCAGTTGGGACTGCCCACCTGGAGCAAGCCAGCCATGGCCTGCCTCTCCTCGCGCATCCCACACGGGCAGTCCATCACCACGGAGGCGCTACGTATGATCGAAGAGGCGGAACGCTTTATCCGCGGCTTTGGCGTGCATGACCTGCGCGTCCGCTCGCACGACACCACCGCGCGCATCGAGGTCGACGCGGCCAGCCTGCCCATCCTGGTGCGGCCGGAGGTGCGCGCCCAGATCACGGCTAAACTCCACGAGCTAGGCTATCGCTTTGTCACGCTCGACCTGGACGGCTTCCGCAGCGGCAGCACCAACGCGGTCAATAACCCGGGGTAGACGGCGCCAACGCGGTCACTAACCCCGTGCCGTCGTCGTAGTACAGGCAGGTGTGCGGGCCGGCGAAGGAGTCCAACGCGTGCAATGCGCGCCATGGCTACCTTCTGAGCGTCTCCTACCGCTTTGAACGTGTCTACGCCCTCGGCGTGCGACGATAAGATCAAGACAAGAGGACGAGCGTCGAGGAGGGGGGCGCCCATGGTGCAAACGGTGGCGTGGACGGCGTATCGCGTCCCAAACTCGTTGCCCAGCGATACGGAGGACAGCGTCTTGGGGACGGAGTGGCACCAGGAGGCCATCGGCGCCCTTGCCGACATGCTGCGCGATGTGGCCGTGCGTCGCGGCGCCCCCTGGGGCGTCTGCGAGGGCATCGCACTGATCGGGCTGCAACACCAAGATGGCGCCGACTACGATCCGCGCCCCGACGTGATGGTGCTGGAGCGCCCGCTACCGCGCGGCGATCTCGCGGCGATCCACCTGGCCGACGTCGGCGCGCCGCTGTTCGTGATGGAAGCGGCCAGTAACTCGACCAAGGGCAACGACCTGGACGACAAGCGGCTGGCCTATGCTGCCATCGGTGTGCGCGAGTACCTCGTCTTCGACCCGGCGGGCGGCGTGTTGTCGACCCCGTTGCTGGCCTGGAGATTGGACGGGGACGAGTATGCGCGATGGCAGCCCGACGGCGAGGGCTGGTGGCACAGCGCCGCGCTTGACGTGTCCTTCCGGGCGACGCAGCCGTTCCTGGGCGTGCGCGACCGGGACGGCACGCTCATCGCGCCAGCGGGTCAGGTACGGCGGCAAGCGCACGAGGTGGAGCAGCGCCTGATGGCCGAGGCCCACGTAAGGGCAGAACTTGAGCAGCGCCTGATGGCCGAGACGCTGGTCAGAGCGGAGATCGAGCAGCGCCTGGGAGCCGAGGCGCAAGAGCGCGCCGCGCTTGAACAGCGCCTGATGGCCGAGGCCCACGTAAGGGCAGAACTCGAACAGCGCCTGATGGCCGAGGCCCACGTAAGGGCAGAACTCGAACAGCGCCTGGTGGCCGAGGCCCACGTAAGGGCAGAACTCGAACAGCGCCTGGTGGCCGAGGCATTGACCAGAGCAGAGTTCGCGCAACGTCTGGACGCCGAGGCACTGGCCATGGCCAAGCTCGCGCAACGCCTGGACGCCGAGGCGCAAGCAAGAGCGGCCGATGCGCGACGAATTGCCAGGCTCGAAGAGGGGCTACGCCAGTTGCAGACTGGCGCTATGCGGGATGACGATGAGCTTACATCCGACCACTGATGGCTCACAGCCGAGGGCAGGAAGGAAGACGGGTATTACCTGGCATGATGTCCGATTCAGGTCCTGATGGCGATGATCTCAGATAATAGTCAGCGCATACGCATAGATGTCCGCGCGTCGCATGAGCGATTGCGCGGCCACGTACGGCATACGCCGCTGCTGCCCTCGCACTGGCTCTCCCAGGCGGCTGGCCGTCCCATCCTGCTCAAGGCCGAGAACCTGCAGGAGACCGGCTCGTTCAAGGCGCGCGGCGCCCTTAATTTTCTGCTAGAGCTCTCGCCGGACGAGCGCGAGCGCGGCGTGGTGACGGCCTCGGCCGGGAACCACGGGCAGGCCCTGGCCTGGGCCGCTAACAGACTGGGCATCCAGGCCATCGTGGTGCTGCCGCTCGACGCCGTCGCCGTCAAGGTCGAACGGACGGCAAGTTGGGGTCCGCTGGTGACGGTCGCCCGGCATGGTCACGGCTACGACGAGGCGCACGCCTACGCTGAGCGCCTGGTCATCGAGACGGGCGCCGTCTACGCCTCGGCCTACGACCACCCCGCCGTGATGGCCGGGCAGGGCACGCTGGCCCTGGAAATCCTGGCGGACGAGCCGCATATAGAGGGCATCGTCGTGCCCGTTGGCGGCGGCGGACTAGTCGTCGGCGTGGCCACGGCCATGGCGGATGTCCCCTCGCGGCCGTGGGTGCTTGGCGTACAGAGCGACCGTACCTCCGCGCTGCGTGACGCCCTGCGGGCCGGCCACCTGACGCCCGTGGAGTACCTGCCCACGCTGGCCGACGGCCTGGCCGGCGAGACTTGCCAGAACGCTCTCGACCTCTGCCGCGCGCTCGGCGTCGCGGTCGGCTTGGTCCCCGAAGAGACGCTGCTGCCCGCGATCCGTGAGACCCTGCTGCGTGAGCACCTGGCCATCGAAGGCTCGGCGGCGACAGCCATCGCCGCCGTCCCGCAGGGCCTACTCCTGCCGGGCGACGGCCCCGTCGCGCTGGTCCTCAGCGGCGGCAACGTGGCTCCCGACGTGCTATCGCTGGCACTTATGTAACAATCGATACCTGTGAGCAGTCCTACCCACATCTACGAGTGAGCAGGGATGCCTGCAGCCCCAGAGAGTACGTGCCATCCTGCCTCACTCGTCACTAACCACTAACCACTGATCACTACTCGTCACTAACCACTAGCCACTAATCACTCCCACGGATCACTCGTAGCGCAGGGCGTCGAGCGGCTGCAGGCGGACGGCGCGGCGGCTGGGCAGGGCGCCGCCGATCAGACTGATCACGGCGGCCAGGGTGAGCGCGCCAAGCACTAGCTCGGGCGGGATCACGAAGATAGGGCTGCTGGGCGGGTTGGGGTCCTGCGAGGCCAGCTAACGGCGGAAGATGACGTTGCCAAGCGCGGTACTGCCGAAGGCCAGCACCAGCCCCGCAACGCCGCCCAGAATGCCCACCAGCGCCGTCTCGGTCAGGAACAGCAGGCGCACCGTGCCCGGCTCCGCCCCCAGCCTTCATGATGCCGATCTCGCGCGTGCGCTCCAGGATAGTCATGATCATGGTGTTTGCAATGCCCACGGCGGCGACCAGCAGCGCGATGCGCGTCCGCGCGGCTGAGGTTGTCGCGGGCGAGGCCCAGGATGTCGAGGACACGCATTAGATCTCCGCTCCTTCCCCGGCGTGGCCGGTGGGTTCGGTGGCGCCGCCGACGATGCGACCGTCGCGCATGCGCACGACGCGGCTCACGGAGGCGGCGATCTCGGGGTCATGGGTGATCAAGACGATGGTCTGGGCCCTGGACCGGTTGAGGTCGGAGAGCAGGGTCATGGCGGATGGGGAGGGGACAACAGACTCAGATCGCATTGCCGACCGTTCGACCACCCTCCACACTGTCAAGCACCACGAGCGGCGACTATGTGACACGCGAGGAAGAACCAGTCAGCAGGCGTAGGCTCTGAGACGATGGGGAGCGCGCCAGCAAAAACCCTCTACCGCTCGCTCCAGTTTCGGTGGCGCGCGTCGTATCATTTGAGTGGTTATGACAAGTAAGGGGCGCGTACCCTCCCGCGGCATCTGAATGCCGCGGGAGGGTACGCGCCCCTTACTCTTCTCTGCCGTCGCCCACCTGGGACCAGCTTGACGTCCTACTCAAGCGTCAACTCGCCGCCTATAATAGTACAATGCTGATCCACGCGACACCTGCGGCTGACGTCGCATGGCAAACGACGGACACTAAAGTGTCTTGCCGAGTGTCGCTCCAACGACTTTAGTCGTCGTTCTTTGCCATGCGACGTCAGTCGCAGGCGGATCATAGCATTGTACTAATAAGACAACGCTAGCTCGTCAGGCCCTGGGCCTGAGCCTCGTCCTTGACGGCGCTCTCGGCCGCGCTCTCGGCCTTCTGCGCGATGGTCCCGACCTTCTGCATGGTGTCCTGCGCCGTTCCGAGCGCGCTGTCCACCAGGGCGTCGCGCGCCCCGCCCATGACCTGAGTCTCCGGCTGCGTCTCGGGGATAACGAGCCCAAGGGCCACGCCCAGGGCAATGCCCGCGGCTCCAACCGCGAGCGGGTTGTCCTGTAGCAACTGCTGGAACCCACCCTGCGCCCGTTGCGCCTGCTGCTGCGTGCCCTGGACGAGGCCGCCCACGGCTTGCCCCGTGCCCTGCACAAGCCCGCCCACGGCTTGTCCCGTCCCCTGGACGAGCCCACCGGCCACCTGACCAGCCTGTCCGGCAACCTGACCAGCCGTGTCACCAACCGCGCTGGCGGCGCCTCCAACCGTGCTACCGACCGCGCTAGCGGCGCCTCCAACCGTATCTCCAACCGTGCTGGCCACCTGACCGGCCGTATCTCCAGCCGTGCTGGCGACGCCGCCCACGGCGCTGCCGACCGTGCCAGCAGCGCCGCCCACGGCACTACCGACTGTACTGGCAGCATTACCGGCCGTGCCGCCCACCTGATTGGCGACCTGCCCGGCTTTGTCGCCGACCGTGCTCTGTCCCTGAGATGGAGCCCCGGACGACGCATAGACGGGCTGCGGTTGCTGGGACGGTCCGTACGACGGCTGGCTCGTCGCCGAGCTGTTGCTGTGGTGCGAGAAAAGCCAGCCCAGGCTTGCCGCCGCCAACGCCGTGGGGATCGGATTCTCTTTGATGGTGTGCCAGATGGTCGAGCCTAAACCCGACGGCGCGCTCGCCTGCGACGACGCGCCGGACGCGCCCTGGTAGGACGCGCCCTGATAGACCGGGCTCGCGCCCTGGGGGGTCGGGGACGATGCCTGGGAGCTCGAGCCAGCGTCCAGGTACACCGGGCTCGGGGCATGGGAAACCGTGCTCTCGTAGACCTCGCCCTGGTCCTGGTGGGACGAGCCGGTCACGTTGCCGACCAGATTTTTCGCCGCGTCGGTGACATTACTAACCATGTGCTCCACCTTTCCTATCGTCGCGTCGTGGACCGCCTCTTTGGTGTGGTCCACCGCCTCGGCGACCGCATCGTGCGCCGCCTGTTTGGCATGTTCAATAACGTGCCCGGTTGTCTCCTGTACGGTTTCTTTGGCTTGTTCCATCAGGTGCTGCGGGCTGAGCTTCTCCTGGATAGCGTTGAGTGTCTCGGCCAACTCGGTCCGCGTCTGCTCAATCTCCCCGCGCAGCTCTTGCGTGTCATTCCCCGTGTCATCCCCGTCCGCCGGCCGATAGTCCGCGTCTCCCGGACTGAGGACCGTGCCCGCGGGAGCCCCGGCCACAACCGCGGATGGAGACACGCTTGAAGCCGCGGTCGTCGGAGCGGCGGCCGCGGCTGGCGTGACGTAGGGGTTGACCGGAGCGGGGCCGCTGGCCTCGATCCGTATACTCGTGTTGTCCCTGGTGTCGCTGTCACTCATCATCTATTTATCCCTCTTGAGCGCATCGATATCGCCTTTGAGCGTATCGATCGTCTGATGCGGCGCCATATCGGTCTTCTTGAGTTCGTTCAGGCCCTGCCGCACCAGAGCGTAGCCGACGCCGGCGACGACCACCCCGACGATCAGAGCGGCTACCCAGGCCGGCAGGCCAACGGCCACCAGCAACAAGACCACGGCGGCCAGCAGAACGAGTACCCCCGCGTAGGCGACCGCGCCGCCCACGACTAAAAAGCCGATGTCCTTGCCGACCTGCGATGCCGTCCGCGTCAGTTCGGTCTTGGCGAGCGTCACTTCCTGGCGCACCAGCGTGCTCGTCTCACGCGAGAGATCGGCGAAAAGCTCGCCCAGCGAGCGGTCAGTCCTACCTGGTTGCATCAGTACCCCTCCCTATCCAGCCTGACCAAGGAGCGCGCCGCGCGCCGGGACAGTTTCCCGGCCGTGCCTGTCGCCGTTTGCCAGCCATCGTCGACCTCGCGGGCTTCCGTCCCATCAGGACGCGCTGCTCACGGTGGAGGGTGTACTCACAACGTGGGGGACGGGCTCACCGCTGGAGGCCCAGACCGGGGCCGGTTGAGGAGAGCTACCTGCTGCCCCGGCCGCGAGCGCTGACGATACCTCCGTGGCTGCCTCCATGGATGTCGTGGAGTCAGGCGTCTCGGTGGGCGTCGGGGTCTTAGTGGGCGCGGGCGTCGCGGCAACCAGGGCGCGCTCGGGCGGGATTGTCTCGCCCAGAGGGGTCAACCCAGCGGTCGAGGCCGCGTTGCGCTTCGAGCTCTTGAGGAAGCGCGCCGCCAGGAGGCCAAGCGCCAGCGCCCCACCCACGAAGACCACTGGACGCTGGCGGGCGAACCCTTCCGTGTCGTTCACGATCTGGCGCACGTCGCGGCCGTGCAGGTAGCCGTAGACGCGCTCCACCTCCGTGGCCGCCTGATCCGCGTACCCGGCAATGGGCGCCTGGTCCTGCTCGCGGAGTTGCTGGCCCGTCTGACGCAGGGCGTGCGCGACGGTGTATAAAGTGTCGGCGGCCTGGTCTTTCTGGGTTGTCAGGAGCGAGGCTGTCTGCTGCTTGGCCTGGTCGACGACCTGGCCGACTTTCTCCTGGGCCTGATCGACGACCTGACCGGCCGTTGCCTGGGCTTGATCGACGATCTCGCCGACCTTTGGCTGGGCCTGATCGGCGGTTGAACTGGCGGTGTTGCCACTGGTGGAAGACTGATTCTGCGTCGCCATGGGACCTCTCTTTCTGGAATCGCTCGTCATACGCACGGTCAAGGTTCTAATCGCCGTATGCATGGTGGTACATCTCAGGGAATGACATTTGAGCTACATAGGATACAAGGCAAGGACCATGCCAATCCTACATCAACCGGCCTCGGTCTCCGTAGTGACGCGACGTGGACGCCCGCGGCCGCGTTCCCGGCGCCCCATCAATTAGGGGCATGCAATTCTCGGGTAGGACGATCGGGCGGGGGTGTATGCAATACACTCCCTACCCCCACGGACCGTTCGCGAGATCGAGAACAACGTGCAAGAGGCGCGTTATGGGCGTTGCCACGGCCCGCCGTATACTGTTGATGGTAACGGGTGCGCCCCACGATTGTGAGACAGGCCCTGCGACCGCGGTCGCAGGGCACACCACGGACACTGCGGTGTCGGACCGGGGTCAGGAGCAGCGTGGCGGCGGCCCCCACCCGACCGCGGTTAGCCCGTCGTTTGTCATGCGACCGCGGTCGCAGGCTCGATCGCACCCACCATCACAATCTCGGGGCACACCCCGTGGTAACGGGGCGTTGGCAACTCAGCTATGAGGCGCATAACATTCTTGGGACACATGTTCGGCTAACGGCTAACGGCTAACGGCTAACGGCTAACAGCTAACGGCTAACGGCTAACAGCTAACAGCTAACAGCTAACGGCCTATTAAGATGTCTGGAAAGATGACGCGATGGACGAACGGATCGTAGGGGCGACGGTGCAGGACGAGGACGCCATCGAGGGCAGTCTGCGGCCCAAGCGCCTCGCCGAATATATCGGGCAGGAGAAGGTCAAGGATAACCTGCGCATCCTGATCGACGCGGCCAAGCACCGCGCGGAGGCGCTCGACCATATCCTGCTCTACGGGCCGCCCGGCCTGGGCAAGACCTCGCTGGCCAACGTCATCGCCGCCGAGATGGGCGTCAACATCCGCGTCACCTCCGGCCCTGCCTTCGAGCACGCCGGCGACCTCGTGGCCATCCTGACCAACGAGCAGGCCGGCGATATCCTCTTCATCGACGAGATCCACCGCCTCAACCGCGTGATCGAGGAGACGCTCTACCCGGCGATGGAGGACTACGCGGTCGACTTTATCATCGGCAAGGGTCCCAGCGCCCGCACGCTGCGCATGGCCCTGCAGCGCTTCACCGTGATCGGCGCCACCACGCGGCTGGGCTTGATCTCCGCGCCGCTGCGCGACCGCTTCGGCGTGCACTATAACCTGGAGTTCTACGACCTGCCCGCGCTGGTGCAGATCGTCACGCGCTCGGCAGGCATCCTGCGCGTGCCCATCGACCCGGACGGCGCCCTGGAAATCGCGCGGCGCAGCCGCGGCACGCCGCGCGTGGCCAACCGGCTGCTCAAGCGCGTGCGCGACTACGCCCAGGTGCGCGCCGAGGGCCACATCACGCTCGACGTCGCGCGCACGGCCCTGGCGCTGCTGGAGATCGACGACCTGGGGCTGGACGCGACCGACTATAAGATCCTGCGCGCTATCGTCGAGAAGTTTGGCGGCGGACCCGTCGGCCTCGACACCGTCGCCGCGGCCACCAGCGAAGAGAGCGACACCGTCGAGGATGTCTACGAGCCTTTCCTACTTCAGCTTGGCTTCCTCAAGCGCACCCCGCGCGGCCGCGTCACCACCGACCTGGCCTACCAGCACCTCGGCCTCACCCCGCCCAACACGCCCACGCAACAGCGCCTGTTCTAGTAAGCGGTCGGCGGTAGGCAGTTCACGGAAGAGATGAACCCGCGACTGTTGAGCACCGTCCAACCTTCGTATACTGTAAGCCATGGACATCATGGACAGCGTCAAGGACGGTATCGTGCGAGCGGGACGGGAGGCGGCCCGCGTACGCTTTATCGGTGAGGCGCAGGCGCGCCTGGTCACGCTGCGGCTGCTGCGGCGCGGCCGGCGCGACGCCGTGGTCGACGAGGCGCTGCGCCTGTACCGGCGCAACGCCATCGGGCAGCCCAGCCTCGTCCCGCTCTGCCGTGAGCTCGACGACATCGACAATGAGATCGACCGCCTGGAAGCCGGAATGGCCCGCGCGCGCGGCGGCGCCCCCTCGCGCCCCAGTTCGCCCGTTGTCACCGAGCTCGACCATCCGCGGCGCCCCGAGCCCCGCTAGCCATTGATGATGACCGACACGCCTCGCGCGGCCACCGTGCGCACTCCCGCCACCAGCGCAAACCTGGGGCCGGGATTCGACTGCCTCGGCGTGGCCCTCGACCACCACGACACGCTCAGCCTAGAGGTCGCGCCGCGCCGCCGCGTCGAGCCACTGGTGACGATCCACGGCGAGGGCGCCGACCGCCTGCCGCGCAACGAGCGCAATCTGGCTCTGCGCGCGGCCCAACGCGTGCTGCGCGCCGCGTCGGTCGGCCTCTACATATCGCGCCTGACCATGACGAACGCCATCCCCATCGGCGGCGGCATGGGCAGTTCGGCCGCGGCCATCATCGGCGGGATGGTCGCGGCCAACCATCTGGCCGGCGCGCCGTTTGGCCCCGGCGAGCTGCTGCGCCTGGCCCTGGAACTGGAGCCGCACGCCGACAACCTGGCCCCCGCGCTCTATGGCGGATTTACCGTGGCCGTGATCGAGCCGGACGGACAGCCCCTTGTCGCCGTGCTGCCGCCGCCGGTCGGGCTGCGCGCGGTCGTGCTGAGCCCCGACCTCACTATCTCCACTCACCAGAGCCGCTCCGGCCTGCCGCGCACCGTCCCCCATGCCGACGCCGCCTACAACGTGGGGCGCGCCGCGCTATTGGTGGCGGGACTGCTGACGGGTCGGAGCGAGTTGCTCGGCCCGGCCATGGACGATCGCCTGCACCAGCCGCACCGCGCCGCCGCCTATCCGGCCATGCCCGCCATCATCCAGGCGGCCCGCGAGGCCGGCGCCGCCGGGGCGGCCCTCTCCGGGTCCGGCCCCAGTATCCTGGCTCTGTGCGGCGGCCCGACCGCGCCGGTGGCCGCCGCCATGCGCGCGGCAGCCACGGCGGCCGGCCTCACCGCCACCGTGCGCGAACTAGACATCGTCTCCACGGGCGCGACGGTGGCCCCAAGCGACTAGACCGTCAAACCGTCAGCGGGCAGTTGCGCATACCCGAAAAGCGCCTGTGGTTGCGTTTATACAAACAGGGCACAGTGCAGTACACCGACCGCTTCCAGCTGGAGTGGGCGAGCGGACAGGCGCACGGCGCCGCTGAGACGCCTCCTGACAGTGGGCTGCGCCTTCCCACGCGTGGCCGCCACGCTGTCCACAACAACCCGCTCATACTTTCTGGCAACGGGTCACACCCTCGCCGGCCTCTTCCTGGTGGCCCTGATAGATCGGCGCGTGGCGCGGCGAAGCCGACACATCTGTTGCAGCCGCGCCGTGTCATGTGACCAAATCCACCCCAAAAAGGATCGCGATGACCGTTTATGCAGGTAGGACGCGTTCCTGGGTCCGCATGACAAGAGATGAGGGTAACGGGATACACCAACGTCCTCGATCTCAGCGCCGCGCGCAGGCCGACTACAGGGGGCGCCCTGGGTACGGCGCGTCGCCACGATAAGAAGCGAAGGAGGGATGGAGAAGGAGAGGGTGCGACGCAGGCAGAGAAAATAGTCGTTTAACGAAAGGGTAACACACCATGATGGTGTCATTTCACACGCACAGTCAGCAGATGACGTTCGTCGACCCGACGGTCGCGCCGCCGGTCGCCGTCAGCGCCAATAACCTCGTTCCGGGGCGGACCTACGACGTGTACCTCGTGCTACAGAATGACAGCACGAGCGAGGCGCTGGGCGTGCAGGTCCATGTCAACCACAGCGCCTTCGGCATCGGCCGCCCGCCCGGCGACTCCGGGATCACCCAGCCCGCGCCGGTCAACGTGCCGCCAGCGCTCATCGCGGGCGACCCGGCCCTCGTCGGGTTGGCCACTATCGCCTTTCAGTTCACAGCGCCTCCCGGTGGCCATGGCTGCCTGGTGGCGACGATCGAGCCGGTGGGTCCCTCTATCAGCCAGAACGTCACGGTCGTGGGCATCCCCGTCGGGGTCCCGTCGACGTTGTCGTTCATGGTTTTCGGCGGCGCGACGACCGAGGTGATGACGCTGACCCTCGCCGAACGCGTGCAGGCCACCGGCGCGCCGGTCGCACCGGCCGAGTCGTGGCAACCGCTGCTCATCGCGCCGCCCGGAACTGGAGGTCCCGCCGCGCCGACGCCGGCGCCGGCGCCGCTCACCCTGACCCTGGCGCCGAACGGCTTCTATTCCGTCGGGTTGCGCGTGACGGTCGCGGCCAGCGCGACACAAGCGCACGTCTTCCACATCGCGGGCGTCGTTGGCGGCCAGGAGGTCGGCGAGGTCGATATCGTCGTCAACCCCCTGCCGCGGGAATCGTACGTCGCGCCAGCGCCGTACATCACCGGCGGCTATCAGAGCCCCGATGTCATCCTGGTCGACCCGGCGACCCACGTACCCGTGCCGCTCGGCGGGCTCCCTGGCGGACCCTGGGATACGCTGCTGCGGCCGAATACGGACTATGACTTCCACGCCGTGGTGCACAACGCGTCGCTGACCGCCGCGGTCAACACGATCGTGCGGTTCTGGTCCTTCGACGGCGGCGTGGGGAGCGCCGGCGTCTTGATCGATGTCCGCTCGGTCACGGTCCCCGCCGGTAGCCAAGTCGAGGTGCAATCCGCGCACCCCTTCCGCGGCGCGCCGCTCAACCACCCGCACCGCTGCGCGGTCGTGAGCATCGCCAACTCGCTCTCCGCGCACTGTACGGCGGACGCCACGACGGCAAACGATATCCCGGACCCGGCCGCGGACCTGATCCATAGCTGCTCGGCGTGGCGCAACACAGATGCGAGGGTCGTCTTCATCCTCAAGCCGTGGGACATCTTCCTCGACGTCATCTATCCGCTCCCCACACCCGATCCGGGGCCGGTCGAGGTCGAGGTCGAGGCCCTGCGTGTGCCGGTGGGCTGGGAGCAGACGCCAGAGGTGCAGCGCCTGGAACAAACGCTGCACCTGCTCGGCAAGCGCACGACCTATCCGTTGTACCTCCTACCCGAGTTGCGCAAGACCCTCGAAGGGGCGGACCTCGCCATCGAGATCGCACCGCGCGACCCAGGCGTGAAGATCGAGCGCGGCCCGGCGGCACAACCCGGACAGGCCGGACAGCCAATCGGCTGTGTGGGGCTTGCCACGCGGGCCGTCACGGCCCGCATCCACCCGATCGCGGGTAAGCCCGCGCCGCTCGTGCTCAAGGGGACGACGCCCAAAGATGCGCGGAAGGGGGATATCTTCCTGGTATACGTGACGGCCCGCTATCCGCAAACGAAGCTATCTCCCGCGCGGGCTATCCAAGCCACGGAGATCCTGCACGTCCAAGGCTAAGGCCGCGTGGCGACACTCCCGGGAGGCGGGCTGGACGCCCGCCTCCCGGGAGTGTCGCCACACACTCAAACTGTGGGGGCCATAACGCCCACGCGCGCCCTCCATTCTCGAAGCGGGGGGCGTGGACGCCGTCTACGACGGCCGCGCCGGCCGCGCCGGCCGCGCCGGCCGCCTGGAATATGATCTGATCGTGCGGCCGGACGCGCGGATCGACGCGCTGTCCCGATGCAAAAACGTGCCGACGCGCACTTAGATTCCGCTGTACTCAGTGTCCTCTCGCAACGATAGGGAGGCGTGCGGGCGTGGATGGCGCGGACGGCGCGGACGGCGGACGACGACGATCAGGGCCGCGAGGAGCAGCAGCAGCGTCGTGGCCAGGGTGATCGCGGCGCCGGCCAGGTAGGTGAGCGGCGCGTAGACCATGCGCACGGCGTGGCGGCCGGGCGGGAGGCGCACCGCGCGCAGCACGTCGTCGGCGCGCAGCACGGGCGCGTCGTGGCCGTCCACCGTCGCCGTCCAGCCGGGGAACCAGCCATCGTCGACCACCAGGTAGCCGCCGGACCGGCCTCCGTCGGCGCGCAGGGTCAGCGCGTTGTCGTCGTCACCGGCGAGCCAGGACGCCCAGGCATCCTGTATCCACGCCGGCAGGCCCGGCGACGAGGACGACGGCGAGAGCACGGCCACGCGCGCGGGGTCGTCCGTCCCCTGTTGCAGGAGCGCGAGCGCGGCGCTGGCGTCGGGCGCGCTGACCGCGGCCGGGACGACGAATGCGCGCGGCAACACCGCGTCGTCGCGGTAGAAAAAGCTCGTGTCAACCGTCGCATACGTGTTCCACCGCGCCCCGCCCGGCACGTGCCAGCGGACCGTCAGCGCGCTGCCCACGGGTCGCAGAGGGGGAGACGGTAGCCGCGGGGCCAAGGCGGCCGACGCGAGCACGGTATGCACCCCGAAGAGGCGCAAGAAGAAAGGATCGACGTCGCTGATGACGTCGCGGCCTGTCGCCACCGCGCCGCCATTGCGATGGACCAGCGTGCGATGGCTGATCGTCCAGTAGTCGGCCAGGGCGAGCGGGGCGGCGTCCTGCACGTCGTAGTCCGTGCGCGTCACCATGCCCAGCCCGAGCGGGATGCTGCCGTCGGGCGCCCACAGGCGGTACGACGATACGTCCCGCACGCCGCGGGCCGTGTCCATGCGCGCCAGGTGCGCGGCGGTGGTGCGGAAGTAGCCCGCGGGGTCGGCCGGCCGCAGCAGCGTGCCGTTGGCGTTGAAAAGGTCGAGCAGGGCCAGCGCCGGCAGCAGCAGCCCCACGCGCGCATCGGCGCCCGTCACGACGATGCAGCCAAGGACGCCGATCACAAGCGCCACGATCAGGCGGACGGCGCCGTCCAGCGCCAGGGACTGAGCCACCGCCGGAATGGCGCGCAGGGCGTGCCCGCCGAGCGGCGCGAACGGGAGGAGCAACCACCCCAGCGCAACGGCCACGATCAGCGCGCCCGGTACGAGCAGCTGGAGGGCGCGCCTGAACGACATCGTGTCCCGCAAGACATCCAGGCCAAAAGCGGCCAGGATGGCCAGGGAGAAATCGAGGATTAGGCCCGCCCGCGCTGGCGCGCGCAACGAACCGGCGCCTGGCAGCCCGTAAAGAAAGCGATAGAGCGGCGTGTTGTCGCCCAGCATGACCAGCAAGGCCAGCAAGGCCAGCAGGCCATAGGGCCAGGCCGCGCGTCGCCGTATCAGCGCCAGGGGAGCCAGCAGCAGGGGCAACAGACCGGCATAGGCATAGATCTCGTGGAAGTAGGGGCCGAAGCGGCTGGCCGGCCAGTAGGTGTCCGCCGGGGCCGTGCCCAGGGCGTTCGGCGCCACCAGCATGGTCAGGCCATTCCAGGGCAAAGACTGCTGCGCCGCCGTGGCAAAGGGCACGGCGCCCGCGCGCAGCGAGGCGCCCACCACCTCGTAGAACGGCAGCAGCAGGACCGCGCCGAGCCCCGCGCCGATGAGACCGGCTACCAGCAGGGTCAGGATTGGCCATATCCGGCGCGCTGCCACGGCGTGCCACAACGCTAGCAAGGGCAGCGGGGCCAGGGCAAAGGGCAGGAATTGCAGCCCTGCCGCCAGAACCATCAGGCCCACCGTGACTCCGCAGCCGACGGCCGCGCCCAGGCTGTGGCGCCGGATAGCCCGGCGCAACAACAGGAAGGCCAGCGGTGTGGGGCAGACGGCGCCCAACTCCAGGATATGGCCGGCATAGACGTTGGCGGCGACGAAGCCGCCATAGGCCAGCGTCGCGCCCGCCAGCAAACGAGCCGGCCGGCTTAGCCCCAGGTCGGCCGCGAGCAGGTAGGCGCCGACGGCAAGCACGCCGACATACAAGGCGTCGAGCGTCGCCAGGGCGCCGGTGACCGTGAGCGTCAGCAGCGACAGCACGACGGGAGGATAGAACGCCAGCGCGCCATAGGGGGCCAGCGGATAGCCGCCCGCCGCGTAGAAGTTCCACAGGGTGGGCCGTCCCGCGCGCGCGCCGTGAGCCAGTAGGCTCAGCAGCGGGTAGACGTGGACCAGCACGTCGCCCCCATAGGGCGGCAGGGCTCCGGGAACCTCGCGCAGAAAAAGGGCTGAGAGGGCTAGCAGCAAACCAATGCCCGGCAGGTCCCACCACCAGGCGCCCGTCCACGCCCACGCCCACCGCCCACCCCCGGCCCGTTCAGGCGCCAGGCCCGTCACGTCACCGTCCCATGGGTACGACGAAGGCTCTACCAGTTCATCGGACGGATAGGGCCGGTCGCCGCGATTGCCCCCATTGTCCCTGCCACGCCGCAGGTTCCTGATCACAAAGCTCTCCCCACGAAGGCCTGTGCATTGTCGGCCTGGGGGCGCGTGGCGCTCCCAGACCCCCTCGGCCCTTCCGTGTGCCAACGACAATTCACAGACCGTGCCCTCCTCGCCTCACCTCGATAGAGGCCTACACCGGGTATGGTACCTTGAAGCCGGCCCATGATGCATGAATGGCCGCTCATCAGCGGGGAGGAAGACGTGGCACTGACGGGCACACTGATCAATATCGGCGCCGTCTTAATCGGCGGGACGCTGGGCACACTGCTGGGGACGGTTCTCCCCGCCCGCTTCCAGGAGATCGTGCTGCAGGCCCTGGGCCTCGCCACGGTGCTTATCGGGTTGCAGATGGCGCTCAAGACGACAAACCCGCTCGTCCCCTTGCTGGGCCTGCTCTTCGGATCGCTCATCGGCGAGGCCATCGACATCGAGGGTGCGCTCAACCGCCTGGGCGACCGTCTGCAGCGACGGTTCGCCAGCGGCGGGCAAGGCGGCGACGGTAGCAGTACCATGGCCCAGGGCTTCGTCACCGCCAGCCTGGTCTTCTGCGTCGGACCCATCACCATCCTTGGCGCGCTGAACAACGGGCTCACCGGCGACACCCGCCTGCTGAGCATCAAGAGCGCGCTCGACGGCTTCGCCGCGTTCGGCTTCGCGGCCTCGTTCGGCCCTGGCGTGCTGCTCTCGGTCGTCACCATCCTGATCTACCAGGGCGGCTTGAGCCTGGGCGCCGGCTTCTTCAACACGCTCATTTTCTCCCACCTCTCGCGCGCTCAGTTCAGCGCCGTCAGCGGCGAGATGACCGCCGTCGGCGGCCTGATGGTGCTGGCGGTGGGCCTCCGCCTGCTGCAAATCAAAGAGTTGCGCATCGGCAACTTCCTGCCCGCCATCGTCGTCGCCCCCGCTATAGCCCTTCTAGTTATTAGTCATTAGTTGTTAGTTATTAGTAAGTTCGTTCTTCTAACAACTAATGACTAATGACTAATGACTAATGACTAATGACTCGTCGGATGCACGACCACGTAGCCCTGCCCCGGTCCCTGGCCATTGGATGCCGTCACGGTATAGACCCACGTGGCGGCGCCAGGCGCGAGGGAGGTCAGCCCATAGTGGCGCTCGGGCGAGATCGGCGAACTGTAGACCGTTTTGCCGCTCGTCGTGTCGCGGATCTGGACCTGCTGGCCCAGGGCGGAGGTCCACGAGACCAACCGGCCGTTGATCGCGGGGAAGGCGGCCGTATCAGTATGCGCGAGGTCGGCGGTCAGGACGCGGCCGGCGCGCAATGAATATAGCGCGAGGCGCCCTCTCACCCCCGTCAGGCCGCTCTTCCACACCACTAGATCTCCGCTGGCCGCGACCTGCGAAACGGTACCGACCGGCAGCGTACGCTGCGCGCGCGTGGTCAGATCGTAGGCGGTCAGCGCATCGTAGACCGGGGGGGCGCCTCCAATGCGCGGCCCGATCGTCGTCGTCGTCCAGAGCACGGTATTGTTGGCCAGCGCCGGGTCGGCGAACAGCGCGTTGGGCGTTTCCCGCAGCACCTGTTGCCGATCCTGGTTGGGCGAGAAGAGGATGGCCATACTGCTGATCCCCGCGCTGCCCCGGTTAACCGTCTGTACCATCAGCAGGTGGGCGCCGTCAAAGGCGATCTGCGGCGCGATCTGTTGTGGCGGCAGCGCGCTGGCGCCGGCCGGTTCCAGCGCCGCGATCGTCCGCGGGCGTCCGCTGCGTAGATCGAGGATCATCACCTTCCACGGCAAAATGCCGCCGGGTGAGAATCCCGTATCGACATAGGCCAGTTGGTCGCCCGCGAGCACGTAGCCCCCGATGAGGCCGACCGCCCCATACGACGAGCGCACCGCGACGCCGAGGCGCCCCGTGACGAGGTCATAGCTGAAGATACGGTCGTCCTCCGACCCCGTCGCGCCCTCTCCGCTCGTGGCTGCCCAGACCACATGGGTCCCGGACAGAGACGGCCCCTGCCCGTTGATGGGCATGAAGTCCGGACGCGGCGAGAGGATCGTCACATCCCGCGAGACAGGAGCGCGACGCCCCGACAACGCCATGGCGCGACCCGTACTTCCGCTCCCGCTTCCTCCCCCGACCAGCGTCCGCGCCGCGTCCGCCGGCGCAAACTGACGCACGACGGCCTCGGACCCACCGACCGACACCAGCGCCAGCCCCCCGGCCCCGATCGATACGACGGTCAGCAGTAGGCGTCGGCGCGCCGGGCGCGCCGACGCCCGTTTTCTTGCATTGTCTGTCCCGTTCATTGCCGCCACCAATCCGCCTCGTCCCCCGTCCACAGAGGCGCGCCCCCACGCCGTCTTTGCTCCGACCACGATGTTCACGATCCGTCCTTCTTATTCGCGACCATAATAAATGACGATGATACAGCGATAGAGATACAGCGGAAGATAATCTCCTCCACCAATGGCGTCAGGAGCAACGAAACGACCAGACCAAGGACGAGCAACGGGCCGGTCTGGCCCGAGACGGCGCTGACCATGCGCACGGTAGGGATAAGCCCGACCGCGCCGAGGAGCGCGCTCAAGCCAAGGGCGATAAACGCGGAACCGAGCACAGGGAACATCGAGCAGACAATGACGAGGGAGGAGCGGTCGCGGTGGCATCCGCACAGGCGAGAGACAGGGGCTGTCCAAACCGTCGCGGGCAGACCATGTATCCACCCAGCATTATAACGCGCGGCGAGGGCAAAAGGTTACAGAGGATGAGAAACGTCAGCGCCCGCAGTAGGGGCAAACGCTCCACTCGGGGGAGAGCAGGTGGCTGCAGAAGTGGCACTGCCGGCGCAGCTTGGTGAGGCACGAGGGACAGACCAGGAAGTCGTCCTGGATGCGTTCGTTGCAATTGGGGCAGAGGTGGCGGTTCTCGATCTCCTGCAACAGGGTCTCTTCCTCCAACGAGTGCTCGTAGGCCTCAATGAGTGTCTGTTGTGGCCGCAACATGTAGTATAAAAGGAGACCGAAGGGGCCCGTTCCCAGCACAACCAGGGTGGCCAGGATTTGCGTGACGATATTCTGTGATCGCGCGCGAATGTCGTTGAACGCCCACATGGGCAACGCGAACCACAGCATGGCAATGTAGGCAACGGCAGCGGAGGCAACGATGGCAACGGCTTGCATGCGCGGTCAATCCTCTCGGGTCGGGGCGCGTCTGCGCGCGCGGTACGGGCAGCGCGATGACCGGCAGGGTTTCGCGCTCAGGTGGCAGTATACCGCGCACTTTTCGCACCCGTCAAAAGGGCGTAACTTTGTGGCGTCCCGCCGATTATATAGGTGTCGGTGTCGGCATAGTAGCCCGGTCACGCCGGTGTCTCACGGAACAGGGAGGCGCTAGTGGCCTCGTTGCCGCATACCCTGGATGGTGAGCGCAAACTGGTCGAAGCGGCCCAGGAAAACCCGCGCCTCTTCGATGCTCTCTACGAGCAACACGTCGACGCCATCTATGCCTATGCTCTGCAACGCCTGCGTGACCGTACAGCTGCCGAGGATGTCGTGTCGGAAACCTTCTACCGTGCGCTGGAAAACCTGGACCGCTACGAGTGGCGTGGCGTCCCCTTTTCCTCATGGCTCTATCGCATCGCCAGCAACGTCATCGCGGCGCGGTTCCGCCACGAGCCGCACACGCCGCTCGATGTCGCCTGCGATGTGCAAGACGACGCCATCGGCCCTGAAGGGGAGTTGTTACGCGGTGAGCGGGGGCACGAGGTGCGGGCCGCCGTGGCCACCCTCCCACCCGAGCAGCAACAGGTAGTCATGCTGCGCTACGGCCATGACCTGCGCAACAAAGAGATCGCGGAGATTATCGGGCGCAGCGAGGGCGCCGTCAAGCAACTGCTGCACCGTGCGATGCAGGGACTCCAGCGGCGCCTCGGCGCGAAGGATGCCTTATGAGCGACGAGCCGCAACAGCCCGACTCGACGGCTCCCATCGGCCTCGCCGCCCTCGAGGACGAGCTGCGCGCGGTCTTCGCGCCCGTCCGCGCCCCCGAGGAGTTCCGTGACCGGCTACAGGCCGACCTCCATCGTGCCCATGCGCGCCTGTACCCGCGAGACCAAGCCCAACCGGAACTAGAGGCACAGGAACAGACGGCGGGCGGGTCCCGTCTGCCCGGCCATACCCGCGCCGCCGTCCCAGTGGTCGTGCCCGCGTCCGTATCCGACGCCGACCATGGAGCGGGCCGCCTCGTGCTCCTACCACGACCTGGCGACCCGGCGACCGGTAGCGGCGGCGATAGCCATGGCAACCTGCCTCTACCGCTGCGCGCCATCGTCGCGCATCCGCGTACCACGACGGCTATTGGCGCGGCATTGGCCATCGCCGCCGCTATCCTCCTCGCCTCCGCGCTCAACACCGGTCTCCACAGCGCACAGCCTCCGCTATCTCGACCATTCACGGCGACAGCCCGGCCGCCAGCCGCGACGAGAACAACAGTGCTGACGGCCGTCCCGACGCGGGAGCCATCGACCGCCGTCGTCGTCGCGCCACCGGCAACACCGGTGGCGAAGACCCGGCAGCCGAGCGCAACCGCGACGATCGTCTTCGCCACGATGTCGCCGGTTCCGAGGCGGGCAACGCCCACGGCGGGCGCACCGCATCTCCCGTCGGCAGCGCCAGTGCCATCACCTCCGCCAATGCTATCGTCGCTACCTACCCGGACAGCAGCTATCCCAACACCCCCGAGTACGCCCACAGGGCTCGTCCCCGCGACAAGCGTGACCACGCCGACAACCCTGGCTACGGCCACGCCAACGGCGTTCGCGGCCGCACCTACGGCCACGCCGGCGTCAACGGCCACGACCGTTGCCATCGCGGCCGCGGCCACGCCGACAACCGTTTTCATCGTGCCCACGGCCACGCCGGCGGCAGTTACGATTCCGCCGTCGCCTACGTTGCCCCTGCCGTTCGCCACGAATCCGAGGCCACCGTCGGCGACAGCGATGGCGACAGCGACGACGGCCATCCTTACCATGCCCACATCGAGCCCGACGGACACGCCACCGCCCAGCCCATCGGCCACGGCGCTGGCGCCGACGACCACTCGTCCGGTGTCTACCGCGACAACGCGCCCCATGGCTCTGCCCAAGCTGCCTATCTACGTGCCCAACATGTCCATGGGCACGCCAACGGCGCCGGCGCGGGCGACGGGGACAACTCCTGCCGCTGACACGGCCACGGCGCGAACACGTCAAGCCGCGCTCTCCACGGTGACGCCCCTCTCCCGGGCGACGCTCACGGCCAGTGCGACCGCGACGCCGACAGCCCAGCCCACCGCGACGCCTAGCGCCACGGCGATCGCCACCGCCACCGCCACGGCAACCGCAACGCCCAGCGCGACGGCGATGACGCGTCCGACGACGACCAACACCCCATTCCCCACGGCCTCACCGACCGCCTCGCCGACCGCCACGGCCACGCCCAGATATATCGTGGAGAATCCCAACATTGCCAGGGTCTCGGCGCCCGCGCCCAACCCCTTCAACGGGGTGCTCGATTCGCCCCTGGACCGCTCCGTGGCCAACCAGCAGCCGGTCAGCTACACCTTCGCGGCATCGCTCACCATCGCGGCGGCGCCGTACAGCCTGGGTCTGGCACAGAATTCGCCCGTGACGCCGACGCTGGCCGTCTATCCGCTCACGCGCACGGCCGTGACGACCCGCGATGTGACTGCCGTGACCGAGCAACTCGGCGTGCAGGACCTGCTCAGTGAGCCCGCCGAGGACGGCAACGGCAATGTCGTGGCCACGATTCAGTTCGACGGCATGCCCTACACGCTGACCGTCAGCGGCGGCTACGGCGCGACATGGTTCTCCTTGCAGGCCGCCGAGACGCGCACGGACAGCCTGCTCACCGGACGCCTGGTCACACAAGCGCCGCTCTGGCTGCGGGCGCACGGTTTGTGGCGCCCCGACCTGCATCCCGCCGGCGTGCAGGGGGGCGACGCCATCTACGGACAGAGCGCGGGAGGCCTGACCGTCCTGAGGTCGGCCAGCGTGCGCGTCGGGTTCGACTCCCGAGGCGTCCTGCGCGACCTGCGCTGGGACTACGTCGTGCCCGGCGCCCCGACGTTCCAGCCCGCGCTACAACCCAACGCTGCTCTGCAGCAGGTCCCCGGCGACCAGCAGTTCTTCTACCAGGGACCCGATCCCTCGATCATCCGCGGGCAGGCCGTCTACAGCACGCTGACGCTGGCCTACGTCGGCGTGCAAGGGTTCAAGAACGGCGACGGCAGCACGGAACATGCCTACCTGGAGCCGGTCTACATCCTGGGCGGCATGGTCCCCACGGTGAGCGGCGACCAGCCGCTCAGCCTCTACCTGCTCGCGCTAGACTATGCGGGGCAAGTGGCGACCCCTACTCCTACCCCATCATCGTAGACGCCCCATGGTTGTGAGAACGGACCTGCGACTAAAGTCGCATGGCAAACAACGGCGACTAAAGTCGCTTGGACGCTTCGTGTGAAGCTCGGAGTATCGGATGCACCTTAAAAATTGTGGGATTCGACCTGCGACGGCGGTCGCATGGCAGCGCACGGACACTGCGGTGTCAGAAGGGGGCCGGGGGCAGCGTGGCGGCGACCCACACCCGACCGCAGTCGGCCCGTGCTTTGCCATGCGACCGCCGTCGCAGGCCCGTTCCGGCCGCAGTCCACTATGTCGAGGCGCACCCCGGAGTGTCACGGATCAGACAGACGGCACGGCCGAAAGAGACACTTCAGTGTCCGTGATTTGCCATGCGACTTCAGTCGCAGGCTCTGGCACACCCATGACCACAATCATGGGACGCACCAGCGGCGCGTACTCCCCTCTCCCACGTGCGGGAGAGGTTGGGGGTGAAGGTTACTACCCGGTCAGCTTGGTCTGCGGGTCGAACGCATCGCGCAGGCCATCGCCGAGGAAGGCGAAAGCCACGATCAGGATTGTCAGCAGGATACTGGGGGCCATCGTCTCCACCCAGTTCACCTCGAGTTGCCCCAGGGCGGAGTCGGCCATCAAGCCCAGGTCTGGGGTCGGGATCTGCACCCCGAACCCAAGGATGGTCAGCACGACCTCGTTGTAGATGAAGCCGGCCACCAGGAACGAAGCCTGCACCAGCACCAGGCCCCATGTGTTCGGCAGGATGTGCTGAACGATGATCTGCCGGTCGGAGACACCCAGCGAGCGCGCCGCCTCGACAAATTGCATCTCCTTGTACTGCAGAGTCAGGCCGCGTACAAAGCGCATCAGCGGCGGCCAGCCGAACAGGGCGAAGACGACGACCATCACGATCACGCGCGCCGATCCGCCAAGGGCGACGGCAATGGGCAGGCCGGGGTTCGCGAACAGCCCCTCGGCCAGGAGGGCGATGACGAGCACCGGCATGGCGAACATCAACTCGGTGAAGCGGCTAAGCACGCTGTCGATCCACCCACCGAAGTAGCCCGCGATCACGCCGAGGGCAACCCCGATGAACGTGTTGATGACTGTCCCCGAGATGCCCACCAGCAGCGGAGTGCGCAGACCATAGATCATCGAGCTGAACAGGTCGTGGCCACTGCTGTCGGTGCCCAAAATGTGAGCCCCGCCGGGGAACGCATCCTGGTTGATTGGATCGGGCGCCGTGGGATCGATCAAGGGCAGCCACTGCGCGATCAGGGTGAGGACGACCAGGAAGGCCAGGGTGGCCAGGCTGACCACGGCCAGTTTGTTGCGCGCGAAGCGGCGCACGGCCTGACGCCGCGGCGAGAGGGGCTTGGCCATGGCCTCGTTGTCGCTGGGAGGCTGGATTGCGGCCTCGGTACGGCGCGACTCTTCTTCGACAAGCGGCGCATTCAGTCCGCTGCTGTAGCTCACGTCATTGGCCATGGCTTACAACCTCACACGCGGATCGACGATGGCGTAAAAGAGATCGGTCAGGGCGTTGACGATGACGACGACGATGGCCAGCAGGATGGTCGTCGCCAGCGTCACGTTGTAGTCGTTGTTGATCGTCGAGCTGACCGTTTGCTGCGCGATGCCCGGAATGCCGAACACGGTCTCGACGACAAAGGCGCCGACGACCAGGAAGGCGACCGTGGGGCCAAAAACCGACGCGAACGGTACGAGGCAGTTTTTCCCCGCCTGCACGAACACAATGCGCCAGTAGGCCAACCCTTTGGCCTTGGCCGTGCGGATGTATTGCTGGCTGAGCACCTCGAGCATGAACGAGCGCATCGAGCGGGCAAACAGGCCCACGATGCCGCTGGCGTACACCAGCACCGGCAAGAGAAGGTAGTGGAAGTCCGTGAAGCCGCCCCAGCCGGACCCCCAGATGAACGGCGCGTGCTTGCTGAGTCCGAAGACGATGACGCCGAAGCGTAGGATCGCAATCAGGAACAACGGCGGCACGGCGTAGAGCGCCATCATCACGCCCATGTTGAAGTTGTCGCTAAGCAGGCGGTTATGGCGCACCGCCGCCAGGACTCCGAGGGGGATGCCGATAATGAGGGCGACAAGGGTAGCCAGGAAGCCGAGCCACAGGGTGATGGGCAACCCCTGGCCCAGGATAGTGTTCACGTTATGCGTGGGGTCCGGATCGAAGTACGACGGTCCAAGGTACCCATGCAGGAAGTCCTTGACGTAATTGAGATACTGGACAAAAATCGATTGGTCCAGGCCGTACTGATGCGTGAGCTGCGCCACCAGTTGCGGGTTCTGTCCCGCCCGCTGCCCCAATGCGAATACAACGGGGTTGCCCGGCGCGAGGTGCACCAGGAAAAAGGTGATGGCGCTTACAAAGACCAGGACGGCGGCCGCTCCAACAAGGCGTTTGACGACAAAAGCACCCAATCCCATGTTACCCTCCTCCGTCGTATGACCATGGTATCGACGTCACAACTCTACCCGGTGGATACGTTACGTCCAGTATAGCCCGAATGGGCGGGGCGCATGCGCCCCGCCCATTCCACACGTTTCCAGGCGGCGCGGCGCGTTCGCACGCCGCGGTAGGACGCTACTACCTGCTGCTGGGCGTATGCGATACGCCCCTACTGCACGTCTACCTGTGTCCAATCGTTGTTGACCGGGACGGGGTAGATTTCGCCGCTCCACATGGTCATACCCTTGATGTTAGAGCTCCAGCGCCAGGCGTAGACGTTCTGGCCGATCATGGCCCAGGCCACGTCGTTGAGGGCGATGCGCGAGGCCTGGACGTAGAGTTGGGCGCGCTCACTGCCCGTGGCCGTGAGCGCCTGGTTGGTCAGGGAATTGAACTGGGGATTGTTGTAGTTGCCGACGTTGTAGCCGGAGGACGGCGTGAGCAAGTTTGTGGTGAAGTCCTGCGCGTCCGGGTAGTCGTCGATCCAGGCGTTCTCGACCCACGACTCGTTGCCGGTCGGCTTCTGCACCAGGTTGAGCCACGAGTTGAAGTCGAGGTTCTGCGGCTGCACGTTGAGGCCGATGGCCTTCCACTCGCTCTGCAGCACGATGTATTCGCGGGTCAGGTCGGCGCCGCTATTCTGGTACTTGATCACGATAGGGCCGGTGGGGAAGCTCGCGCCCATCTCCTGCTTGGCCTTGGTCAGGTACTGCTTGGCCAGGGTTGTGTTGTAGTAGGGCACTTTGCCCTGACCGGCGGCGTCGTAGCCGGGGATACCCTTGGGCACCAGGCTGTAGATGGTCGCCTGCCCGCCGTGCAGCACCCGGTTGTTGATGGTGTCGCGGTCGATGGCGTAGCTCATGGCCAGACGCAGATTCTTGTTGCTGAACGGCGCCTTGTTGAAGTTGAACGAGATATAGTCGATGCCCAGGATCGGGATCTCGTGGAAGTCGGGCTTGGACCGGGAGATGACCAGGCGGCTCGGCGGCACGTTGCCCATCGAATACTGGCCGCTCTCATAGTCGGTATAGCTGGTATCGAAGTCCGGGATGAACGGCATGTCGACGCGCGTGAGCTTCATGGCCTTGGCGCTATACCAGTACGGGTTGGGCGTGAAGCTCAGCAGGCTCTTGAAGCGATAGCCTGAGATCTTGAACGGGCCGCTGCTGATCTGGTTCTGCTCGGGGTTCGACGTGGTCAGCCCGTTGATCGGCGTGCCCTTCTTGAGCACGTCCGCCGTGGGGTAACTCAGCGTCTGCAGGAAGAAGGAAATGGGGCTGTCCAGCGTGATCTGCAGCGTGTGCGCATCGATCCGCCTGAGGCCCGCGACGTCGCCCGTGCCTTTGTAGGTCGCGGCGCCCACGATGTGCCCCAGGTACAGGCCCGCCACCTGAGAGGGCTTGCCGTTGAACACGTGGGGGTTGAGCGCGCGGTCGAGCGAGTAGATGGCATCGTCCGCCGTCACCGGGCTGCCGTCCGAGAACCTGGCGTCGCTGCGGATCTTGAAGGTGTAGACCTTGCCGCCGCCACCGATGGTCCAGGTGGCCAGGTCGGGGATGACGACGTTATTCGTATTCAGCTTCACCAGGTTGCCGTAGAGCATCGGCAGGACCTGGATGGACTGCGAGTCGCTGACGTTGGCGGGGTCGAACGTCTTGGGGAAGAGGCCGCTGTCGACGTTGGGATAATTCAACACGTGCGCCGTGGTAGCGGCGGTGTGCGTGGCGGGGGCGGCCTGCGGGGCCTGGCGCGCCGCGGAGAAGCCAGCCGCGCCGAGCACGACGGCGCCGAGCGCCGCGGCGCCGACTGCTTGCTGTACCAAACGTTTACGTACCATGATGCTGTACCTCACTGGGAAAAAGACCGAATAAACCGGGGGGTTGGGTTGAGTCCAGAGCGGGTCTCTCGCGCCCGCTACACCTTGCGACAGGCTAAACCGGACAGCGCCGTCTTCACCTCCCTTTGCCCTTTGCTTCCAGGGCGTCGTCATGTGTCTCGCCGACCCTCGCCATAGACGATTCGGATGCGCTATCCTCATGTCTTATGGTGAGCATAACACAGTGTATCGCCCTCATGTGAACGCAAGATGACCTACACCTTACGACTCCCCTCGCTGTGGCGCCACCGCGCTGCGGATAATCTTGCTGGAATTGCCCTTCAGAAACACGGGGGTAATAGGAAAAACAGCAACAAAAATCCCTCGCCAGCGCATGCTGATGAGGGATATCCGGTATTGCGTTGCTGCTGCTGGGCCTGGCCTGCGACTGCGGTCGCATGGCAAGCCACGCCGACTGCGGTCGGTTGAGGGGCATAACAGGCCAAACGTTGCCGTCTGATTCCGCACTGGTAACAGTTGGTTTACACTAGTTTAGTGCCGAAGGAGAGACTCGAACTCTCACGGGCGTGAGCCCACCGCGCCCTGAACACGGCGTGTCTGCCAATTTCACCACTTCGGCCTGTTGTGTCGCCCGGTCGCGCACGACGTAGATACGCGTGTGCCCGAACCGCTACTCTGCTACTGCGCCAGCTTCGATGCGACGAGCAGCGAAGTCAGCAGGAACGTGATCGCCGTCCCGATCGTAAACCGGAACAAGGTCCGCTCGATGCCGCGCCTGGTCACGAAGACCGACTCGTTGCCACCAAAGATACTACCCAGACCCGCCCCACGCGACTGAAACAGGATCAGCGCCATCAAGAAGATGGCCAGGACAGCCTGGACGATGTGCAGCGCAGCGTTCACCCTACCCCCAAAGCCTTGTTTTCACCGTAGCCACGCACGGGAACACTGGTGAGTATAGCACAGGAGCACGGCGCTCACAAGCTACAAAAACGCCCCAGGGTGCACCTTAACATTGTGGACTCCGACCTGCGACGGCGGTCGCAGGGCAGCAGACGGACACTGCGGTGTCGAAGCGGGACCAGGGACCTCGTCGCGGCGCACCACACCCGACCGCAGTCGTCGTCCGCTGCCCTGCGACCGCCGTCGCAGGCCTGGTCTGACCCGGTCCGTCCCCTTTCCACAAAAACGAGGTGCACCCAACGCCCTAACGTTCTCAGCCCCGACCCCTCTCCCGTCGCACGGGAGAGAGGTCGGGGCTGAGGGTTGCCCTGGCGCTGCCCTGAGAACGACTTGACCCTGTCCCGAGGGGGATGGTGGCGGGTCGGGTGGGCGGCGGGGGCACGGCGTCGCGGCCGATTAGGAGCCGATCAGGGGGCCGGCCACGGCAAGGACCTGGTCCTTGGTGAAGCCGGTGTCGAAGGGGCCGCTGGTGGGAGCCTTCCCGTTCTGGTAGCGGATAGCGCCCGCGTGGCGCGCCTCGACCGTCACGATGGTAGCCGCCGTCAGCAGGATGGAGGGGGTCATGATGTTGCCAGCCTGACCCAGGTAGGCGTGTACGCCGGTGTCCTCGAGCGCCTCGCTCAAGCCGAGGAAAGCGGATTGCGTCTGGAACACGGCGGCGGGGAAGTTGTAGTGGGGAGCACGCCCGACAGGGGTGGCGCCGGCGCCCTTGACGGCGGCGGTCAGGGCCACGGTGTGGGTGATCTCGTCTCCGCGCAGGGTTCGGGCCAGACGCCGGACATTGCTCTGCGTGAAGGGGACATGGAGCATCGCCTGCTCGTAGAAGGTGCGCTCCAACCACTCCAGAGTCAGGGCGAAGTTAAGGATGTCGATGTCACCCTGGGGGATGGCGGCGGAGCCACGGGCCGTGCTGGCCAGGACTCCGGCGGCGGGTCCGACGGCGGCCGCGGCGGCGAGGCTGGCGCTGGCGGCCATGAGGCCCTTGAGGAACTGCCCGCGCTTGCGGGGAGTGGCGAGCGCCTGCTCGCAGATTTCCAGATTGTCCCACTCTGGGACGCGGGGCATCGCGACGGTCGTCTCCATACTGCCTGGTCTCCTTGGCCCGCGCATAGCGGGGATTGCGGCCATGTCTGCGACGCCGTGGGGGCGCCGCGGGGCGGGACGGACGACTGGTCGGGATCGTCCATCACCCGTAGTACGTCCAGCGGACCTTTATGGATCAATGGTGATCAGTGGATTAGTGGATTAGTGATAGCCCTCCAACGGATTAGAGCATTATGGGGTAGGACAGGACATCCTCACATGACGTTCGATGCCATAGATGAAGGCACAACACTGGACGCGCACGTGGCAGCGTTCGCTAGAGAAGCGCCCCAACCTGCCGCGGCACGCCTCTTGCGATATATCACGATAGGTCACGATATATCTTTATCTGGCCTTGAAGGAAGAGGGGATAGGAGACATTCCATGGCGAGTACAACGGACAATCAGGGCCGCATCGGAGGCGGCGGACGAGCTGCGGCTGGCGCGATCGAGATGGGGGCGGATCCCGTCGAGACCGTGGGCTACGACCGCGAGGTGCGCGAGACGACGCGCAACGTGTCGCAGGTGATGAACCTGCCGACCGACCGCGTGCGCTGGGGGCCGATCTGGGCTGGCCTGCTGGCCGCGTTCTTTGCGCTGCTGGTGCTGAGCCTCGTGGGCGTGGCCATCGGCGCGACCACCGTCAACGCGGGCGCGGCCGCTCAGGGCAACGCCAACGCCAACTCCGGGGCCGGGGCGTTCTCCGCCATCTGGGCCGGGA
>JAABUX010001595.1_pt1 | contig 33872 bp, 32 predicted proteins | sample 5561851 | NCBI WGS metagenome assembly JAABUX01 (sample SAMN10711883, study PRJNA513361) | rock metagenome | isolation source: Antarctica rocks | place: Antarctica: Victoria Land, Richard Nunatak red sandstone | collected 2016-01-03
GGGTGTGGAGGGTAGAGAGGGGGTGGGTTGAGAATGTTATGGTGCCGGTTGTGGGGGGGTGGAGGTTTAGGAGTAGGGAGGCAATTGTTGATTTGCCGGATCCGGAGGCGCCGACGAGGGCGGTTGTCGTGTTGGGTAAGAGGGTGAGGTTGAGGGATGAGAGGATGGGGACTGTGGGGCGGGTCGGGTAGGTGAAGGATGTGTTCTTGAAGACGATGGGGCCGGGGGTTTGGAGGTGGGTGTGGCCGGTGTGCTCGTGGGAGGTTTTGTGGGGGAGGTGGGCGAGTCGGAGGAGTTGGGTTGCTGTGCTCCGGGCGGAGTTGATCTGGGGTGTTATCGATACGATCTGGTTTGCTGTGGTGAAGGCGAAGAGGAGCATTGTGATGACGGTGATGATGTCGGTCGTGCTGGACTGCTGGGACGAGACTAGCACCGATCCGTAGTAGAATATCAGCGCCGTGATGAAGATGACGCCGCTGTCCATGAGGCCGAAGAAGATGCCGGAGTATACTGAGCGTTTGAGCCCGACTTTCAGGGCATGGGAGACGGCTTTGGCGTACTTCTTGCTGAAGTAGGGTTCGAGCGTCAGCGCCCGAACGGTGCGTATGCTGCCCATTGTTTCGATGAACACATTGGCTGCAGAAGAGCCTGCTATATTGCTTCTGTTTTCCCAGCGTCCGGAGACTGTTTCGAAAGCACGTGTGACAATGTAAATATATGGGCCCGTAGCAAGACCGACAAGAGTAAGTTTCCACGATATGGCCAGACTCCAAATGACTGCCATGAATGTCATTATCATTGCAACATACACGGGGCCTGCGAAACGGCCCAGAAGATTCCTCATCTCCTCGGCATTGCGCTCGAGGCATCCTGTTAGGCTGATGGGGCTGTTCTCGTCGCTGTCGAACCAAGATCGTGGTTGATCGAGAATCCGCTTAAAGGCCTCCGAACGTATGGAGTCTATCCAGACTTGGCCGCAGTATTCGAGGAGATAGTGCATGATGTATGTAGCGATCGAGTCCACGAATGCTACGCCGAGAACAGACAATGACCAAATGAGGGCCTGGTGAGCGCTCTGACTCTTATCGGCGAGGTAGAAGGTTGCGAGTAATTTGGCGAAGATGAAAGAGAACACTGGTGTTGCTGCTGCGTGGATAGTGGCGGCTGTGAAGGCGACTAAGAAGATGAACCGATCTCGCCAATTCAAAGTGGGCCAAATGGTCATCGGGATCTTCTTGAGTGGCGCGACTTGGTCCTCCCTCTCTGCCTTAGTCGCACGGCTTTTTTGCTTGAGCGTCCTTGCAGCCACCACAGAAGCCATTGAAAGAGGCCTCGAACTAGCGAATTTGCCTGTTTGTGAAGTCATTTCTTGGTGCATCACTGCAGCTTCGATAGACTGCATCTGGGTGGGCGCCATGTCTCTCATCTCCCGAGGACCAGCAAGTTTTACCTTCTCTGGTACCTGAACAGTCGGCTGACCCTCTTGCTGCACATTTCTTGTTGTGGGAGATTGAAGTAATGAGCCTCGATGCAAAGGAAAGGTACGAGGGGACAGCTGGGATACAAAGCGCTGGGTAAATCGTGGAGAGCGTGCTCCCTCGAAGAATGGACTTAGCATACCCGACATTGTGCTTCTTGTGTCTTGGACTATATCGAACAATTCGCCTGGCGCTTTGATAGTCCTGGTGATCGATTGTGCGTGGCGATCGCTAGATTGTCCCATTTGTAGTCTGGCCGAAGATATTGGAGACAATAGAGATTGGTCAAAAGTGGATGCCCTGTTCTGCTGGAAAGGTCCTCGATCGTGTTTTTCAAGACTCCCCCTAAAGCCATCCTGAACAATGGCTCCTTCTTCCAGCACGTATGCGTAATCCTCATCCTGTACTTGTGACATGTCGTGAGTGATGATGATCGTAGTCTTGCCCTGACGCCATGTCCGGATGGCCTTCATGACTATTGAATTGCTGATGTGATCTAGAGCACTTGTAGCTTCGTCGAGGATCAAGATAGGGGTATTGCGTAGGCGCGCTCTGGTGAGGGCCACTCTTTGCTTCTGTCCGCCACTAAGGGCATTACCATCGCGCCCGACCATGGTGTCCAACCCTTTGGGAAGACCACTGATAGTATACTGCAGTAGAGTCATATCAATTGAATCCTTCATTTCCTGTTTCCTCAACGTGCTGTGATCTTGCCTCCCCAGTGCAATGTTTTTGAAAAGTGTCTCGTCGAAAAGCACACTTTGTTGTTGAACTAGAGTGACGTTTTCCCGAAGCCATCCGATGTCAAGAGATTGTATATGGTGGCCGTCAATCAGCACGTCGCCGGAATTTACGTCGTAAAATCGCAATAGGAGATTTCCTAGAGTGCTTTTCCCAGAGCCGCTTCTCCCGACGACGAAGGTAGTTTCGCCAGCTGGAAACAAGAAACTTGCATTCTTGAGGGCAGGCTGGTCTGGCCGTGAAGGATAGAAGAACGATACATTGCTGATTTCGATTTGACCGTCGCAGTGCAGTGGGAATGTCCCGCCGACCATCTTCGAGATTTCCTTTCCTTTCTCTATCTGTATCATCATAGCCTTCAATGTGGCTCCAGCTCGTTTCCCCTTTGCAAGGAGATTAAGGTCTGGCAAAATTTGCTGGAACGTTTCCATGGCCATCAGACATGCCCAGAATGCTGTCATGATCTCGCCAGGATTTCTCTGACCCGTAGTAACTAGATGACTGCCCCACCAGAAGCCTTGTACGAACATTCCCCTGATGACGAGACAGGTAAAGCCGGCCTGTGCGGCTTCGATTTGTGCTTCTATCAGGAAATAGTGAGCCGCTTTTGCAACGCATTTCGCGTACTGCCACTTTTCGGCATCCTGTCCATTCAAGCATTTGACTGTATCTATCGCTGAAATTGCCTTGCTTGCGATGTTGGAAGCATTCGTGGTTTCCACATTTTGGGAACTAATGCTCGGTCCAAGTCGCTTGGATATCCAGGCAAGGACGAAAGCGGAGATTGGTACAGTGACCAGGGTCATGAGGGTCAAGCTCCAGGAATAATAGAACGCCAGACCAAGAGCTGTGCAGATAGTGACCGTATACTGTATCATAGAACCGAGGAGTTGCGAAGTCGCCAGCTGAAGCTCCCGTATTTGTCTGCAGAGGTCAGCGAACGCATTTCACAGGAAGTGAACAGTTATATACGTTTGTTGTCGCGAGATCGATGTTTCAATGCCGAACCTTCGCATGTCATACCATTCCATGCTTTTCCCCAGCATGCTCGCAAATAATTTCTCCCGCACGCTTTTCGCCTGAAGCTCCCCAAAGATCAACCAGACTCCAAGATAGAAAGCATTGAGTAAGCCGCTGCCGGAACCCAGCCCAGCCAGTGCAATTCCATATTTCGATACTTTCTTCACCAGATCAGGCCCGCTGATCTGACCTTCGCCGAATGTTGTGAATAATTCGAAGATTTTCCCGAGCAATACTGCAAATGCTGGTATCACAATCCCCGATGCGATAGAGAGGACGAGGCCGATCAGCAAGGTTGGGAGATGTGATCTTAATGTGAAATTCAAGAGGGAGAGTGGGCTCGTCTGAATCCTCTGTTGGTCATCATCGTTCCTCTCTGGGTCTTCGAGATGTTCGACGTCGCACTCCATAACTCCTCTCTTCGACTCTGTTAAGTCTTCCATTAGTAAAGATGCAAAGTAGCGAATTGAATGTTGCTCCAAGAGGCAGTAAAATATAACATGCGATAAGAAAATACATGACTTTGGTAGTGGAGCTGTGAGGTTCAGTTTGGTGGGCAAGCCTACAAGAGGAAAATACTATAATAGTAAGGCAGTGAAGGCATGACGTTTGCTTGCGTACCTAACAATGCCTTGTGCTCGGGAAGGTAATATTGTGTGACAAAATTCCTTGATATTGTTCTTTTAGCGCGAGTATCCAACCACTCCTCAAAGTCTCATCATTTATATAGAAACCCTTCTCAATTTATATCAAATACTATGTGAATGTAGAATGACAATGAGAATGATACTTTCGTACAGGGATAGAGAAGAAAAAAACGTGACCATAGGAATTGGTCCTTCTTTGCCACATCAGGTCGGCATCTGAGGAAAATTGTAGAATACGTGCGCAACGGCCCCTGATCACGTCTCTGTTTCCAATGATGTGTATGGTCTCAAGGCGAGATTGAATAGAGATTGCGCCGCGTGTAACCCGATGTCTGAGGCGGCGAAGAGACGAGAAATTCTGGCGCAATGAGGCAACTGTCTTGCTCACTCGCCCAATGTAGTAACTCTACGCTGTATCCGAGACAGGCCTGAGTGACAAGAATCGATCGCACCCAGCGAAGACGGATGCAAAATCGTAGGACTTGTCCGATGTTCGAGTGAGCTCTTGACCTAAAGCCAAGGATCAGGCAGAGGGATTCGTTGTTCTTCAGTGACGTGTATGTATATTCTGCGCCAGTCGTGTCATTGAGATTTCGTGAGAATTGTCAGTGACCTAGCTCAAGGCCCTTTATCGTCTCCGATGGAGTGCGCTTGTTCGTAGACCCAGTCGTTCAATCCTTCTCGATTCCTGTAACCAATCAGCCATCTGAGCAGATCTGGATTATCGGCTCCCTACCTCGCGATCTCTACGGCATAAAATTGCATCCTCATCGCTGCACATCCGCTGTTAGCTAGGCCATGAAGAAGACTAAATATTTTTCCAACCGAAGATTGTCTCCTTCTCTCCATATTCAAACTTGGGATTCGCCCTCAGCATGGTGCCAAAGTTGTAATCATCCACGGTTTTCTCATAAGCCATCATGAAATTTCGCCATCTCTCCTTCCCTTCCTTGCTCTTCATCTTGTCCTCATCAATCGTTTCCCTTGGATCGAACTCTGGGAGTTCTCGCTTGAAATGCTCATGAATCTCATCGTCCATCTTCGTCAATCGTAGACTCGAGCCCTTCATCTTTTCAAGTATGGCCCAGTATGTTGTCATGTGCTGTACAGCTTTGACGGACACCGTCAGTCGACTGACCGAGTTCCGAGAAGGACGACCTCAAAGAGCGAGTGGGATCGACGGCCAACGGACCTTTGACAGCGAACTGCTTCTCCATCTGCTCTAATATTAGTGTAGACAGCGAGACTCTGACGCGAGCTTGCATACGTCCTCAAAGTTCTCCGCATTCTCCGGGTTCAGGCCTGCGCCATCTGGACCTAGCGACATGATTGCTTGTCTTGGGAGCGCAGCTGTAGGACTGGGTAGGATATAACGTGCGTTCCTTGTTGAAGCACTCTGCTCTTAAGCAGCAAGATTTCTCTATATTCTTCGATTGTCTGCATTGGTAATGCCAAGAACGTGATCGATTTGATTGGCCAAGTCGTTCAATTATTTATAGAACCATCCTAGCCTGATTCTACTTAGAACGAATAGCCTTAGTAGGCCTCACTCCTCGGATCTATACAACATACCTACATTAAACTTGTATGCCGTCCCAGTTCGTTGAGCTCGCGCAGAGTCGGCATTTATGTCTTGGTCCAGCTCATCCTCCCCCTACATGGCCCTTTGCTGAAACTGAAAACATGAGATCCCTCGTCTCACCCATCCTAGATTTCGTACTGTTATGCGTCATGTACATACATGATTCGTACAGACATCCATGCATCCCAGCGAGCTCAAGAAGCCGAATGAACATCTGCACACTTCCTTACACTGCAACTCCCCTTGCCAATCCACAAGCTACTAATAGTACAACGGCTCACCTATTGATGCCATCGACCTAGAGGGGCATGCTTCTACCCTCCACCTCCAGGAATACAGCAATACATTTTACCCAATTCGTGATCATAAACAGCGACCATTTTCTATCCTCAGCTGTAAACATGATGATCGCCTACGAACCCCCTTTCCAATCACCTCATTTCCACCTCTCTCTCACTAGACAGCCTCCCACTGCGTCTGCATCTCGGTAGTCGTACGGATCCCCCTCGTAGGTAACTGGCCCCTCACCACTTCGTTGCTTCGCGAAACGGACGTATCTACCGTCTCCCCCTGATCCTTCTTCATCAATTCCAGATCTGGATTCGCAGGCAAAGCTTGCCATGAAGAGCCAGCGGGCGGCTGCTTGTGGCTGTCTTTGTGGTTCGAAGATCTGGACTTAGAGACGCCGTCTTTGCGGCCTGTGAATTGCTGGATCAGGGGAAGGCAGGTGGGGATGCAGGCGCAGATTATTAGGACGTTGATTTCAGCGCTGGGGGGAGGAGAGTGTTGTTAGTGGGGTGTACTTATGTCACTTAAACTGGGTTGTGGCCTTACATGGTGGTGATGACGATGGGGACACCGAACCCTGGGATGTCGTTTAGTTGCATTGGTCGTATTGTTATGGGATGATTGCAGGGGTGCATAGCTCACATGTTAAATCTGAAAGGTTGGCTAACTGGGGAAATTTCGTTGTGCGGATGATTGCGCATACGCAAGCACTGATACCGTGCGGTATCGATGTAAGAATTTGCAGATTGAGGAAGCTCGGATGGTACGGGAGACTCACATGAGGCCTAGGCTCATGATGATGGAGATGTCGACTTTTCGTTTCACTGACATCTGCAATTTCGAGATTATGCTGACAGGATAGAATGCGAGTACGAAGTCGGCAAAGGCGGAGTATGCTGTGCAGTACTTATCATTATGCAGTCGCTTGAAGCGTTACTCTTCTACGAAGAAGAAATGACACTTACCGCCAACGAATATGGAATACTTCTCTATATGTTTCGGGTTCCAACACACACTTGTCGGTTTAGGATCCCAAGCGGTCGAGGGCGGGTTGCATCGAGCGAACAATAGAATTGCAGAGATTGCACTGGCAACAATGATTGAGATGGTGAGACAATAGAGGATCCACACCTCCCGCCGGTGATTTGGTCCGACCACGCGAGCTATGAACATGGCGATGGCTAGTCGGGGTAGTGCAACGCCTATGATCCCGAAGGGATTGCTGATGAAGTTCCATTTGACAGCTTGAAGCAATCGCTGTCGCTGTAAATAATAGACATGACGGCCGAGACCGTAGGTGGTCGCTTTGGCTATGAAAGCGAAGTGGAATATTGATAGAACCTAAGACGCTGTGAGTGTGTTATATATAGGGGCGTCAACTTAAAGAGCATTTGGCTCGCACCTCAGAAAATGCAATGATTACATCGTCTATGCCTGGGTCGCGCGTAACGTGAATTCGAGTGTACAGTCTAGTGACGGTGCATAGCAATGATAGGATTGTCATTGCGGAAGAGAAGCCTATGATCAGAGGTACTTTGCTCCGGTCGCCTCCTGTCGGAGGCGGGCCAAGCGGCTTCGCCATGAAAGTTGAAAGCGGTATGACGTGCTCTCGAGGAATGAAGACCTAAGTATTGGCCTCGAGGCAGTGAACGATTATCCTTCGGACCTTTGGAGTATATATTCGAGTTTTGACTGCGAAGCTTGCCCAAGTCTTGGATTTGGGAGGTGGCATGTTCCGGTGGGAATACCTCTTTCGCAGTCTAATCCAAGTGCTGAAGATCTTAGCGTCCATGTTGTTAGTGACAGGATTGTTGTTGTTACAACGACGTCGACTGCAATTGGTGAGGCTGACAATGAGCTCTCTGCCGTCTCTGGTGTCTAAAGCGTTAGCTAATCTGATTAGCCTTTTCAGGCTTCTAGCTAACAATTAGAAAACCAATCTTCAGTATGAGGGTCGCAAAAGGTCGCTAACATGTTAGGGTGGGAGCTCTTGGCAAGGAAGATATTACGTTTACACCCCTCTACCTCTCAGAATAAAGCTCCGACAACGTAGCTAACGTTGGTCATGCATCGACCATGTTTTTGCGACCCAATCTGTTATCTCCACCTCTGGTACCATCAACGTGCATTCTGATTGATGTTCAGTCATCGGCTCAGTGGCTTTCGGTTCCCAACTGACAATTATACTCATTCAGACTGCAAATGCTTACCAAATCTGAGACGAGAGCGAGTGACTGGATAGACGGCTCTATTGCTGAAAGACCCCGGTATCGTGGCGGTGCTAGGACTGACTTTTTGACACATGGTAAAGGACCCCGTGGGATGTTCTGCCGCATCCAGGCATAAAGAGGCGGGATTTGCGGGTGAAAATTCCTATAGTTCGGAGTATGTAGATGCGCGCAAATCGGGAACACTCCTCCAACTTGATCTGGATATGACAAACGTAAATACGCCGATCATCTTGCAAAAGTCAAATTGAAACTGATGAAACGCAGTGGAGTTATCAAAGCAATCAAAGTGGGTGAGAACGAGTTGTCCCCCGGGCTTCTTTGATAGGAAAATACTGCAATCCCAGCTAGAGCAGCGTCTGACTGTTGAGACAAATGTAAAACCCTCCCACATGCAGAACTCTGGAACGGATGTAAACGTTCGCCGGCTCACATGTACTCATCTCATCATGAGCCACGCTCTTCGAAGTTGGCCCTCTATGCCACCCTAATACGCCCTATACGACCCACTGCACACGCGATTGACGTTGATTGGGAACATGTAGCTTCCGGGAATGTCAACCCTTTCAATATCACTCCCATCTCTGGCGACAAAGGCATCAAAACCTGTGCAGTAGAACTGCGCCGGTCCCGTGCCGTTCACCGGCTTTCCATAATTCACATTGAAACTCAGACAAGGTCCAGTGGTACCGTTACCTTGGTACGCCACGCATGTCTCGAGACAAAGGGTGCCGATGGAGGCTTCGGAGAAGCTTGTTGAGAGGTTGTCGATAAGGAAGAGAGTATGGGCGTCCGCGAACGCAGGCTTGAATCGAAAACTGGGATTGATGGCTGGGGGAGCAGGAACGAAGGTATTCGCTAGGCCAGTTGGTTTCGTACATGTGGGCGTCGTGGTCGTCTCTGTCACGCTGGGAGCAGCGTTGCTAAGGTAGGCCGACAACGCAGCGAGGAAGTAGAATGTCAAACGAGATACAGGGCCGGTCATGATGATGAGTGGCTACAACCGTGATTTCGCCGTCTGTTTTTGGATGCTGCTTGAATCTTTGACAAGTATGTTCGGCGTTTAGTCAGTTGGGTTGAGTGTACTAGCTGAGGCTTATGGAGCGAACAATCTGAATGCGGCGATAGATGTGTGTTCAATGTCACTGTACTTTATACTTTGCTGTGATTGAACCCACTGCAACTGGAAGCTTTAAGCGGGCGCTTTCAGGCATGACCAAAATAGATGCAAAGCGCAGTGCGAAGCGCCATTGGAGGCATGAACGTAAAGTACCGCTAAGGCAACATGCGTGTAAAATTGCTTGGCCACGCAAACCCCTGAGATATACACGCAGCCAGGACACGAGGGTACCCGCAGAAACAACCAGGAAATCGGATCCAGGGAAAGTGGGCATATAGAGCATCCCCAAATGGCTATCAAGTCTCTAGTGGTCAGGATTTCATGCGGAGGAATGCCTGGGACTCTCGTAATGAAATCATAGGCGCATGTACGATGCACTAATGCTCGTTGCGCTTATAAAACAGCAGGCGCACAAGGACAGCTCGCTGGTAGGTCCAGCAAGCGCTCCTAAAATTTGCGGCTTCTTTCTCTGTGCCGTTAATATATAGACTTTTCCAAGCAACAGGAGACGGTGTAGACACTCTCGAAGAATGCCAAAGGATACGGACGTCCTAGGATCATGAGTCGGAATTGACCTGCTGCTATATCCTTTAGAGGGTAACATCTTAACGCAAAACAATGTGCCTTCTGCGATGCGAAGCCTGCACGCTGTATATCTCGTGAAGCAGCCTATCTGTTGGGCTGAGTCCGGTTGCCCGCCCGTGCACCACCGTTTCTTTGTTCGTAATATCGGGAGAGGTGGGCTCTTAGAGTCGCTGATCATGACTTCGGAAGCCCAGTAGTTCAGAAAAAGGGAAACAAGGACTATCGGCGCTTTGGAGGACGACTTTGAGATAAGGGTAGGTTCACCGTCATTTCTTGACGCCCTTTTGTATTGCGGGCCCTCCCAGGAATGGAACCATACACAAGTGCGAGTATGTATAGCTTCTTCCCACTGCGAAAGAGGGGGAGGATCGGTAGACGTATGTTCTACTCTGGAATGTACATTCGACGACTCATATATTGTGCTGAGTCCTTGCTCGCTGAGTAAGGATCGGCGTCTATAAGCCGGCAGAGCACTTCATACAGCGTTGCTTCTTCGGTTGGAGTGAGGCGACCAGGCGAGCTGGTCTGCACGTAGGGCTCGCTTTCAGAGCGTTCGTTGGAGTGGCCTGTAAACATGATGTTACTTGGGAAGGAGCGGGGAATAGCCTGTAAGCTCCAGCGTACTCTTGTATCTGTACAAAGTGTCAGTTGCCAGAGGCTATCTGTCGATTGGCTGGCGACCTTGCGATGGTTGCCAAGCCACTGGCTAAGGCAAGCCAAGGATTTTGGTGCCACTAGATTTCTGAATGTTCCGGCTTTTTTACGACCCGCGTGAGTACCTATACCTAAGAACGTTTAGCGTGTGCAAGACAGTCACACTCTTGCATCCTTGGTGCCAAGGAAGTTCGTTAGTTTTACACACGCTAAGTGAGGTCTCTCTGCCATCCGTGTCTCAAATTCAGAACTATCACAACTGTCATTTTGGCAACCTTGTGTATGCTCTAATCATGACACTACTTTCAGGTGATCAGAGTCTCTGAGTAATGTACTAAATTTCCCCCGCCAGACAAGCTTTCCATAGGATATTCGGCAAGCCGGCTGCCTATGCTCTGCCACCTATGCACAGCCACCTGTCCCTGTAGCGGATCTCTAGGATACATATCTTCTACACACTGACTTGTCTCTGAGCGTCCGACTTGGTGCTCACTCTTTCATTGAGCGATCAATGCGTTACAGTGTCTACTTCGGTTCAGGGTCATACTCCTCTTATCTCGCTCTGGTAGGTATACGTGCTATACCCTTGTAGATCAAGCTGGGGTAGCAATGAATCCATTATGCCCGTCTTCTTACCTGAGAGATCCTTTGAAAAGACCGAAGACGAAGATCAGGATGACCACTTCTTGGATGGATTACCTTCTCTGCCAGCTTTCCGCCGATAAGAGACTGTCAATTTTGGAGTGCCTTGCGCCCGAGATCCTTGAGCTAATTTTAGAGGAGCTTCATGTACGCTCAGTCGATGGGCTTCGAGCCTTCTCGCAAGTCTCCCGAACCTGTCGTGCTCTAGCTAGTCCCTATCGATTCAAGCCTCTACACGTCAAAGTTGATGAGCTGGTCATGGAGATTTGCCCAGAGTATTATGATCCAATGACGGTGACTTTCTGTTACCGGGACAATTTCAAGACATTGAAGATGCATGGTGTTCCCCGCACGAACCTCCAAGGATCCGTTAGCATTGAGCATTTGTTGAATGCGGAAAAGTCCTTCGATTGTTTCGAGCTTTTGCCCGATGACAATGCGGTGACGGAGAACATCTGCCGCAGTAGTTCACGTCTTGTTTTAGAAATTTTGAATCGGTATTGTCCCACACTATCCAAAATCGTCATTGGTCTGGGACCTTTCCATGGCTATAGCCCCGGCTGGGACCGTGAGTATCAAGAGTCGGTAGCTACGAGGCGAAGACTTCCTGTCAAAAATATCCTCTTATGGCCGTTTCTGGGTCAGATGATTATCCGTACTCTAGCAGGGTTCGAAAACCTCAGTCACCTTACTGTACACTTCGCGCTCGAGTCGGACGAGACTGCACTTATGCATCCAAACCAGGGGCAGCACGCAGTGCTTGAGATGTATCATATGATCGAGAAAGTGAAGAAAGGTGTGCGTCTTTCCCAGCTCGACGTGGTGTTTTCCACGCGGTCGATCAATACTATTCTTGATTGCTCTATTAAGCATAATGACGACGCCAAAGCGGAATTTGCTATCTCATGCCGATATGTCGAAGAGAATAGAGAAGGGCAGAGACATGTTTTGACTTGCGACGGACGAGGGTACGGAAATATCATTGAACGACGGCGAGAGGCGGTAAAGCTTTATGGTCTTCGAGCATGGCATAACTACCTTGGCCCTTGCGTGTGGGAGGTGGAGCGGCCGGATGGGAGGTACATACGTCCGGCTAGGATGATGTTCGACCTTGCTATTCGACTTGCATTGGTACCTTCGATGTTCAAGCCAACAGATATCAAGAAAGCTGGTCGACAGGGGTTTTTCTGTGCTTGAGATCGATAGGAGTCATATTGACTTCGCAGACTGGGCGCAAGGAATGATCTGTTGAGCCACGGTCTTTTGTAGCTGGTCTCACTGTTGCCAATTGGGGATTAATTCTCGTCATCTCTATTTGGACAGCGTGCGAACCATTATCTCGATGGCCTACATCGCCATACGTATCTCAATCTACCAAGGAAGACTCGGAATCTCAAAGGGTGTGACCGAGGCAGAAGATTGAGGAAAGCTCAGAGATAATCTACAGAGGCCGTCTATGCTACGATGCCTTGATGTTCGTACTCACTCCAATACGGCTTCGAATGAATTTACTCATGTTTATCTCAGTCAAGTCTCTTTGTATAGAGGATATCATTCGACAGGTTTCTGCGCACAGTGCACCGTCCTATGCGTAGCCGTGGTTAGAACAGTCCTCATGGAAAACATCTCATGGCTGGGAAAATCTCACATCAACGTATAAGGCTTCTTATGCGGGTCATCAAGTTCGGCCCTCACCCGCAAGATCATGGCTTCAACCTCCTCCATCTCCCAGCCTAGCTTCTTCGTGAATAACAGCCTGCTAACCCCGTCCAGCGCCTTGTTGACGTTTGGCTTCGTTAGTCTTCCGATTTCCTTTTGTACCGGCTCTTCTGACCAGGCCGATGCAGGCCATTTGATCACTCTCTTCTCGACATTTACAAAGCCTTGATCCTGCAAAAGATAGGAGAAGCTTTTGCCAGGGGCCGGATCGATGCCACCTTTGCTAAGCGCCTGCGCAACATGCTCCGACCAACGAACGTAGGCGGATTGGTCCTCTGCGCCAGAACAGCTTTCGTCAAACCCGGGAAATTGACACTCCTGCGCTTCAACCCAGCCACCTGGTTTCAGATTTTGGAAGCAGCGCTGGAAGTACCTTGGCCAGTCACGCATGCCAAAGTACAATAACCTGGAATGGATGTAGTCGAATGATTCGTCGAAAGTCCAATCCTCTTCCGCGTTCGCAACGATGAAATCACAATTTGGAGGTCCATCCACCGGCTGGATAGCTGAGAGATCTGTGCCGATGACTCGCGCTGTGGGACTGGTCTTTGCGAATTCGATAGCCCAGATGCCAGTGCCTGTGCCTACATCTAAAACTCTTTGCACGGGGCGGGCAAGAGGGGCGATATGCAGAACACCGTTTAGAGAGAGGCGCCAGACTTCATGCTGGAGATCTTGCCGAAACTATTACCCTCTAACTCGTTATTGATAGGGGGTAAACGACGGACCTAGTCTGCTGGTCTCGGCTTCGTCGTTGGGGAGGTAGTAGGTCTCTTCATCATAGGCATTGTAGCGGCGGCCGTCTTGGAAGCGGTAGGTGGGAACGGGGCCCGTCATCCTGGGTGCACTACTTTTTGTGACGCTTGTGGATGTCGATTGGTGACCACTGCTGATGAATTGTTCAACGGGTATCATCTGCAAAGACAGAAGTGCTGAATGTGGGTTTACGCTTTGTAATGCGGAATCTGATGGTGCACGGAAGGATTCAATGACCGATCGTGCAGCCGAGCTCGTACACTATACATACTTAGGATTTGAAACGGACGTAGATTAACGACATAATCTCGCCCCTGTTGCAGGTTACGGCCCCGCCTCGGGTACTTTTAGCCAATATCAACCTTCGCCCAGATTAAATCGAATCCTATTGGTCATCGCAGATCCTCCTCCAGATCGCTGCCACCATTACTAGTACCAAGCATGCAAAACATCAACCACTCTTTCATACCAGCGTTCCCCCTACTTCCCCTCCCTAATATCAATCCAGTCAGCTCCTCACTTCTATTCACTCCATCACAGCCACAACACGCGTCCTTGTGTGAGATCGTACCAAAGGCAAGTAATTTCCGCAAAATCATCAGTGCAGAAATGTACGATTCGTAGGCCGACATTTATTGGGATATTTGCTATTGAGTGAGGTAGAGGGGTGGGACTTACAGGCATATCAGTAGGGGATAAGTGAGAGATGAGAGATGGGAGAGAGCTCATGCTGTATGAACGGGAATAGACGATCGTGATCCAGATAAAATTACCATGGATGTATGCTACTAGGGTAAGGGAAAAGGTCCTTGTCTAACACCGCAGCTCTGTTTCCCAAAGAACGTTCCTTACTATTGTTTGGCGAAGAATTGACGGTTCGTGAACGACGGCTTTATATCATGTGGTTGGCTATCGTAAGGACTGTGCTCGGTGATCACCATGACTTCATACTCGTTTAGAAGGGTAGAGTTCTCCTCGTGCGTGCGGGTATTCAGCGCAGAATGGAGCAAGTCTTTGTGTCGTAAATGCCGTCGTGGCGTATGTGAGCCGCGGGGGAGGGTTGAGGTTGTGTATGTTGGATGTTCGGATTGGGGGTTGGAATGGATGTTATCCATAGCATGAATTTATACCGGCTGGGCGTCTGTGCAAGGGGTCAACACGAGCTTGAAAACCATAGTCCTAGCCATGATCCATTCCTCCCTTCAGATTAGGAATAGGTCTTGATTTTGACGATCAGAATGGGACCTACACTCAGGATCAGCCTCCCTACCCTTTCCTTTACAGTACTCAATAGAGCAACGGGGAGCTTATCAGTCTCCCATCTCGATCCTACCTCCATCTAACCCACCATCAACCATCGATGCCCCCACTTACCGCAAACATCAAGGACACTCTCATCACGCAAAACCATTACACTTGGATCTCTTGAGTTTGAGCTTCAGCGGTTGGGTGCCGTATGTTGACAGAGATACTTCCTCAATTGTATTCAGATATTTGTTTGCGATTATCAAAGGTGCCGTGGTACCACTCATTGGTAGATGTTGTGGTGAAGGATCGGTCATCTTCGAGGGTTGGCTCTAGATTGAGACACTATTGAGATATGTTATTGCGTATGCAGGGGTCTGATCGCCAATTCGGCGACAATGAGTATACTTGGTCAGAGTAGGGTTTTTATACATACAATGAGTCCTGCCAGTTTTGGCTAGGGTAGATGCGTGAAGGCTGTTTTTGGTATCGTAGCGGCGATATTTGCGTGGTGGTCGCTTCGTATGTGTATTCAGCAAGGCTAAGTAGGGTTACCAGTCGTGCCAGTCAAACCGCAGCTTTCCTTACGAGAATGTTGTTCGCTCTGGGAAACTTCTGAGGTCAACTGATCATCCTGCAGCAATTGGGTCCAATAACTTCGCAGAGCACCGACGCCCATGATTCACTACACTTTTTCCTTTCTCTTTCAACTCGCCCCCTTTCTTCATCAGATACACGCTATCATCATCTCTCACCAACTTCCTCCGCACAACCCTCCTCTTCTCCACCCCAGCAAACCTCAACACAAAAGCACACAACATCTTCCCAGCCCCCCCCCGCATTCTTCCTCAACGAATGACCATCCCCCTCAAACAACTTCAACTCCCTCTCCCCCCTCCGACCATACAACTCAAATAACCGCCGCGAGCACGAAGACCCCAACCTCCGATCCCCAGTCCCATGCATCAGCAATACAGGCTTAGGCGCCATACGCCCAATCCCGTTCGTACCAGCCGTCTGACTCGCCACGGCCGCACAAGCCACGACTCTCTTGTCGCTGCCTCCAAGCGTAAAGACGGGTGCACCGCCAAACGACCAGCCTACGAGTACGAAGCGTGAGATGGCGTAGCGAGTTTCTAGATACTTCATCGCGGCTTGCACGTCGGCGACGCAGTACTTGTTCATGCCTGGGTAGCGGTAGTCTAGACGTAGGACTAGAATGCCGTTGGGGAGGCTAGCCAATTTGTCTGCTATGGATGGATATATGGAGGAGGGGCCGAGCACGCCTCCGCTGGAGCCAGAGAGTAAGATTGCGGCGGTCTTTTCGCGGGCTGTGGCTTTTGTATGGCGATAGTGCTGGGGGATGTGGAGGAAGCCTGAAACGTTGCCGTGGAGCTCATCGTCGACTTTGATGGCGAGAGGTTTGAGTTTGCAGGTTCGTTCTTGGGATTTGTTCTGGGAATTTGGTTGTGGGGCATGAGAAGGCTTTTGGTGCTTGTAAATTGATAAGCTTTTGGAAGGGGTGGTAAAGGGCCGAGACATCAGGAGTGAGGTTTGTGCAACTGGCATAGGGTGCGATTGCAGGTGTGAAATATCTATCATGATGTTGGTGGTCAGGCTGGTGATGAAAGCACGGAAAGAGCGCAATTAGACTTGATGTCGACAAGCATGAAAAGGTTCATTTGAATGTTCGCCATAGTAAGCAATGCGATCCCAAATTCCTATGCACTCTTGCGTCATAATTATGTAAGGTGTAAGAAATTCTTCTGCAGCGCGAATGTAGAGTAAGAGATTCATACCAAGTTAGGAGATTCAGAACATACATACTATAGAGCGCCAGCCCTTCCGACACTCCCCTACTTCCGACGAGCCACCACGTTATTCACGCATTTCCCGCAGCGATCCATCTGTTGATTTACTCTCCTCCTCGTCCAGTGTAATGCCTCATGCGCTGCCATCTTTTAGATATTTCTTCCGCCGAGTAAGCCAACGGCCATTGACAATCCACGCAATTTCAATAGCGCCCACTCCCACACCTGTCACCCAGACTTCCGCAACCTTAGTGGCTCTAGCCCTTGGGATTACACCCCTCGTCGACTTAGACCTCGCGCCTATACTTGAAGACGCACCCACACAGGCTGCATCTTGACATTTGTCCAGACAGTTATCGCTGGCGTCGCTTGTGGAAGTCACCTTCGCGGTCTGCACCTCTAGATACAGAAGTATCGCAGCTGCTGATGGATGCGATCATGGTTGGGGAGATTTGAGGTGGGAGGAACTCAATGTGGCGGAATATGCTCTGTGGGATAAAGTGAACATCAGTTTCAATGATCTGGGAGCCTCTGTACTTACTTCAGCTCCCTTTCAAGCGCGGAGGTACCATTGTGGAGGTATCTTTCGCTGCTTGCCGTCTGCGAAGAGCTGAGGTCTCGTGTGCCTTTTGGGTTCGGGGAAACATGCCACTCTTCGCGTTTTCACTCAAGGGAAGTACCCTGGCATTCCTTTCTCCACAGTTCGCCCCATGCATCGTCCTGTTTTGAGAGTAATGTTGAATTCTACTACTACGCGGAGCGCCAAGAGTGCTATTCTATTAATAGATATGACTAGCGATTAGCGTGATGTCGTCTCTACTCGACCCCGACAACATATTCTACCTTTAGTCCTTCCATAACCATCTGAAGTATCACAATCAGCGGCAAATATATGAACAGTGGCAACGGGTGGTTGAAAAGACTGTATACTCTGACGTCCGCGGAAATGACCCAGAGTGAATCGAAGAGTCAAGGGGAGTGTGCATGCTGCATTGATCGTGAAGCTGCGCTCCCTGTTCTCTCCTGAAATAATTACTATGCCAGATTTTCGAGCTGATGAGGTCGAATATGCTTCGGGTGCCGCTGAGCTCGTCTCAAGGCACCCCTTCCTGCATGTCCGAAAGGAGGAGCTGACGTTAAATAAGCGTCCAGAACCGCATTATGATAGTGGTCGGCTAGTCGCACAGTCGCTCCAAAGAATGCTGGTATCTTCGAGCCCCCATTTCACGACTGATCCTTCGGAAGTGACGAAGCGACCGACAAAAGGGAGCCGGAACAAATATCTTCCTACTTGCCTTTGACTTCGGTGCGGATCCTAGGTTTGTAGCCATGATGGTCTTTCTTTGGCTTTGGTGCGGACTCAGCTTCCTCAGCTCAGCCACGGTCAATGCCTCTGTCATCTATCAAGATGCTGCTAGCAAAGTGCATACTCCGGTAGCCAATTCGTCAAGTATGGTGTCTATTGATCCACGGTTCGGTATCGATCCTACCTTCGACGGACCCAAGCTCCCCCTCATCTCAGTCCTTATGAGTATCGTGAGCTTCCTCGTAGACCTGGGTTTGCAGGATTTCTTAGGCACCACAAAAGCTCGAGCTAGGAAGCTCAAGAAATATCCCGAAGTCCAAATCGCCATTGTACCAAACACGGCGGGAGGGTCTATAGAACGTCGATTTGTCATTTGGGGTCTCACTCAGACCGCCGGTCTTATGATGAATTCACGACGTTTCCAGACCTTTATAATGACACTCAAGTAAGTCAACCCTTCGCAAATACACATCAGCTGTATCAATCCGTTGTCACGGTAGAGTGTTCCAGAAGAGCGCTAAATCGGATTCCTACAGGTGGCAAGGAGAGCAGGTTGGTGAACTCTTCTTGACTACACCGCCGCCATCCCTTGCAACAAGTGAAGCAACCCTGAAGGATTTGACACAAGCTCTTAGCCAAGATGTGAACCCACCTACTGCAGCAAGCGCAGCAAAACTCTCAGACTTCCCCAAGAACTCAAGTAGCACATTCGATGCGTCCAATGGGCGCTTCAACGTTGAGGCGAGCTTGGATGGATCGACTTTGGATCTCTTCGACGTCTTCCGCATGGTAATAGCAGTACTCTCCAACGCAGCCGAGCTAGAAGCTTCCCAACGGATCACAGAGTACTCTTCACCACCAGGCCTTGCGGGTGTTGGAATTTTCATCAGCACCCCGAGTCCCGTACCTACACATCCACCTTACTTCGAGACGCAGTGGCTTTTGAAGCTGATGGCCGCCGTCCCTGAGCAGATGATCAAGAAAGGAGTATTCAAAGAGGGTAAATTTGTGGCCAAGGTCGACGGCGTGACAGTGGCGAATGCGAGGGTGAGGAAGAAATTGTCTGGAAGTGGGTTACGTCCGAGTCCTCCGGTACTATTGGTGTCCTAAGCCGTGCACTTGCACGTCGCGATAACAACACTGGGTACGTAATAGACAGGACGGTGGAACAATCTCCGGAGTAGCGACTGTACATATGTAACATTATCCACCGCCCAGGAACGAATATTGAGCCATCCCAGCTGGACCACTGAAAATTGGTAAAGAGTAGTACCTGCGCAATCCTGATCTGACTATGGAGTGCTGTGTTGAATCCCTCTCAATCGACCAATGCATCCATCACAATACCCACAATGATTCAACCACGACTCAAACATGGAGAACACCGCGCCATCACAAATCCCCCAAACCAAAACCAAAACCGTTTTCCAATCTACATATCCATCCGCACAAAAAACACTACATTCATACACAAGACCACGGACCTCAAACACCTAATCCACAAACGCGAATTCGCGTTGCAGATATCATAAACCCCTGGATACCAAATACACCCATTCCACCCTTAAAAACCTACCTCAGCTATACGTAACCTACCCCCCTGAACCCCCAAAATCCAAATACCAACAAAGTCCCCAGAGTATTAATACACCAGCATATCCCTTGACACCCAATCCTTATCTCCATCCACTCACATAGCTCTCCCTTTACTCTAAACCCAATAACCCCATTACATCCCATCACATTATATCTAACACCACCCACCCATCCACCCTTCTCTTCCACCCCACTCCCCTCCCCTCCCCTCCCCTCCCCTCCACTCCCCTCCCCTCCCCTCTCCACCCAACACCTCCCTACGCCTCACCTCCACCTATCTCATCCCCAAAGTCCGAAAAATCCCCGTCCCCTCCAACATCCCGAAACCGCTACTTGACACATATTTAGATTTCCGAAGACAACGCGGTCAAGCATTAGGACGTCGATGCGGAGTAAAAGATCAATACCTAAGATCTAAAGTAGTTATTCTAAGGTAGGGTTAGAGTCTCGGTCCTGTTAAGAACTCTCTATATGCATCCATCCCCGAACCCCAACCCTCAACTAACAGAAAAATTGTGAGTATTATATTACGATGTAGATGACAACGCCGCACGCGGTTCAATGTTAAAGAAAAGAAAAGAAAGGAGAGGAAAGGAAATGAAAGAAGCCTTGTAGCTGTAGCTGTAGCTGTGCAAAGGTATTGGGTTGGGATGAGGGTTGGAAGGGAGTGGGGGTCATGTACAACACTGGGTGTTTTAGATCTAGGGTTGTCATGAGGATGAGGATTGGGATTGGGGCTTAGATGGGGTTTTGGGGGAGGGATGAGAGGGAATGGGAGATTTTGGAGGTGGAGTTGAGAGGGGATAGGAAATTTTGGAGTTGGAATTGGAATTGGGGATAGGGAGTAGCAGGTTCAGTAGTAATCATATAGCCGATGGAGGCGACGTGCGTGTTTGGATTAGATGGGGAGTATACTGTTGCGTGATAGTTTAGTAAGAGCTGGACTGGTATTTTCTGTATTTTAGTGGATATCATATTAGTGTACTCATGTGATATTACCAGCTTATCGTAGCTGTTTGTGCATAGCGAGGGTGATAATTAAAGAGGGGTGGTGACCACATTTATGTATATATGACAGGGGATTCCCCGATCTAGCTAATTGTACATCTAGGATTTCTATTCAACACTGATTCGGACTGGAAAGTTGGACTAGTCATCCCATGAGGTCAATTCTCTTACCGAAATGAAACCAGAGTCCGATCACAGCCATGCATCGTCCCATCCTAGGACAATCTTCGTTGAATACATCTATTATCATGTGACTTTCCAATCGGGAAGTACAACAACGAGAGCCAACGTGTTCACAACTAGGAAGAAAGGCGTAAAGGCATTCTGGAGATCCCAAGGATGGATTGTGAGGTACCACATCGCAAAGCCAAAGGGACCAGGAAACAGAACGAGCCAGAATACCAAAAATTTGGAAAAGGCAAAACCGTGCTGGGCGTGAAGACCGTATGCCTTGATTCCGTAAACCTTATCTAATCTTCGCTTTCGCTTTGGGGTTCCGCGAACACCGTCTTCGGACGTGGGACAGCAGTTATTGTGGAATTGATGGAGGAGAGTGGCTTCTGTGATGGCAATGTGTGCCTCGCGGGTACCGCCACGTAGCTCATACTCGTAGTCCACGTCGTCTTGGTCGGGGATACCCTCGCTTAGGCGTGTGACGAGCGACTCGTCGGCTTGGAGGCGAGAGAACTTGATCCATAAAAGGTTAGAAGAAGGGGAGAGTATGGCGGACATACAAAGACGTACCTTTATCAAGCTAATTTTGGAACATGTCGTCAACGAGATCCACCATCTCCAACCCCTTAATACGCGGTATTTGTTACGTAACTCCTTGATAAAGTCTCGATCTTTTGTAAGACCTCTTTTAACGACTACATAGTCTAAAGCTGTATGAAAGCTCAGGGAGTTTACACACCAATGGACATAGGTTTCGTCCTTTGCGGCATGGGCGTCGCTAGAATGTGTCAAATTGCTGATTGTATCATGAGATGATTTCGCTTCCAACCATCGTCTCCAGCGTAACAGCCAGCTCTTCGGCGCTGACGAGCCTGATTTAGAGTGTTGTGGAGATACTGTAGGCTGCATTGTGGGTAAGACTGGTTCTCGTGCAGTACTGGGAATCATCATTGCGTTCAGGCTGTGCGTTTGAGCTAATGCAGTAGGCATATCAGCGTATACTTGGTCGCCACATTCCTAATCATGCAAGAGTTAGAAGATGACGTATAGGTTCGACAGCGCGGTCTTGCGTACGCATTTCCATGATATTCGAGTAAAACCTCGTAGGCAGAACTGACGCCTCGGTTTCAAAGGCCACCATATTATCGTCCGTCCACATATGTTCTCAAGAGACTGTTTGATTCTGTCTGTTAGCTCCAATGGTTCCACTCTGTCACTAGAGGTAAGCCGAATATTGGGGTTCGTATCCTCTAGACTTGTGCGAGATGAGGTCGAGGGCTCTTCCAGACCGCTGCTTGCGTTCGTATCTGCAGGTCTAGGGGAATGCGCGTTATCTGTAATGCCAGGACCAGCATGGGCTGGTGCTGTGCTATCTTCTTCCTCAAGTCGCTCCCAAATGGATGTACCACATGGAGGTGTGTCATCTCCATTAGGCGAGACAATTGCCACACGCGCTTCATTTAACTTATCCTCTTTCGTGCAGACTTCAGTATGTGCGTCAATGCCGTCACTCTGTACAGATGGGCCAATAAGAATGCTGTTTTCGTTTTGTAAGCGTTCCCGACGAAGGAGCTCTTTACGTATGAAAGCGTCTTGATTCTCCAATGCATCACGTAAAAACGACGAATAACCGAATGCGGACTGGGTATTGCAGAGAGTAGGATCATCTATGTTGTTTGGTGATTGTGGGGCTATCCCATATCTTCGCGACTTTAGCATCCGGGCCTTGGCATTACCCCTTGAAACGGCCTTGCGAAGATATGGGCTAGCTGATGGAGAGTCGGTATGTAGGCCCTTCCGGATCTTGAAATCCGGCATGTTGTAATCCGGCGTGTTGATTTCCGGCATGTTGAGACTGCATCCGTCAATTGAATCTGGCGGATCTATAGCGGCGGGGGTGCTACATTGCGGATTTTCCGGGACGATGGATTCAGAAAGGATCTTATTCTTTTGCTCCTTTGATTGTGACAGGGCTAAAATCGTCGGGTCTTTGTTTTCCCAGCTCTCGTACAGGGAGGAATTGTCTTTTGATCTATCTATTTGGCGCTCGTCGCCGTTAGACATGTCGTTTTTGCCCAGATCCTGCTCCTCATTGAGATTAGTAGGAAAGCAGCCAGTGCGATCGCCACCCTGCAATCCATCTTCAGGCGCCGAAAGTTCCTCTATCGAGGCGTCAAAAAGTGATCGAAATGACTGACCGTGAGCTTGTGAATTATCATCTCCGCCAATCCACTTATGTGCGATGGCTTCGTCTATGTGCTGCGGGTTGTTAGCCCTGTATTTCTTTTCACTTAAACATCGCTCATAATCATTGAGGTCGAGATTTCTCAGTCCTTCGAGCAGGCGAAACTCGCGTATAAATTCATCCTTTTCTATACCTGATCAGCACCCCTGTTTCACAAACGAGAAGGATTGAGGCTCTACCTAGTACGGACGGAAAGTCCAGGCAAAGATACTTTTTTTTGATTACCTCCAAGGTCCTGTATTCCGCATGCCGAGGCCATCGAATGCGGGCGATGTCCCAGTCGTGCAAGCCACTGCCATCCCTTTGCTCTACGCAATGTCTTCGGATCTCGATCTTTTTGTCACTACCTCCAAGGACCACTCTTCGGCAGGCCTTTTTTGGTTTTTGGCAAAGACATAGTTCTGGTTTAAGAGATATACTTGGGTCGACTATCTCAGCGTCAGAGACACGTTAATGGCAAATTTGGATTCCCGAACTTACGCTGTATATGGAGAAAAGCATATCGTTGTTCGCTCATGGTGAGGACGACCAAAACCGGCGGCTCAGGTCGTAATAGTGCAATGCCATCATCACTACTACCCTTGACAGGTGACTGCACACTACTACTTTTGGTTACGAAAGTTGCGCTTGACATGCCTGTTGAATACCGATGCAATTTATGACCACTAAGCGACGGTGATCGGGGGCTGGAAATGGTGAGACTACTGAGTTCGGGAGATATAGTCTCTCCCTCTAACGACATCTTGGGAAGCGGCTTCAGATGCCATAGCTGTAATCGTCCTTTCCCGGACTTATGGGGTTTAGATGAACCCTCGATGGACCAGGAAACATTTGACATATCGTGAAAGACCCTGTATCCGGTCAAGGCCTGCTGCAATCGGGTAACGTCAGCAACCTCCTTGAGAGTAAGCCACTTCTGATTTTGCCCTTGATTGGTGCACAGAAGTACATTGTTGATAGGCTTTGAGGAATCCACGGGGCTTGCGTAAGCCGGGATCAGTCGAGTGAAGTTCATATTGATATGCATGCTCTCTTCTCTGTGAAAGTCCTTGTTGAGCTCGTCTTTTGTCGTGGATACTAGGCGTAGCTCGACCTCGCTTTTCCGAAAAACCGTCAACGCAGATTGGTGATTGCCGTACGAACTGGGAAGACTGAGCTCCAAGATCTTCTCTTCCAAAGGCCTCTCCTCCGCAAGATCGGGTGGGCGCGGCGAGGTTCCTTCCACGACCCAAATAGAGAAGCAGCTGTCTGGGAGCCGGCCTACAGCATCGGCTGGTGGCGCAACCAGATCGCCGGCATCGAAACGCAAGAATTGATCTCGTATGTCGTCCTTGAGCTCCCGCATGTAGTCGGCCCATAGAGAATCTGCACCCGCGGCTCGATAAAAGTAACTCTCCTCAAGTCTGTTGGCAATCCATCTTGACTTGACCAAGTTAAGGTATTGGGTCTCTTCTGGGAAGTTTTGTCCCAATCCAGGCCCCGGATTGAATTCGACGGTGCTGTTGGCGAACGCAAACACGAGACCATCAAAGCCTTCTTTGAGTGGGAGGTGGCCCAGAATCTCGAAAGCTTTGGGCTTGTTATCGTAAAGAGCACCCATGAATCTGAGACTCAGATCTTCGGGAACGGAGAACGATGGGCTCCCCACATCACCCACTACTTCTCCCTTTGGGGGGACATCTTGGACCAGAAATCCTCGCAAGTCGGCTACATCTCTTCGCAATTGCTTCAGTTCACGTCTGATATCTAAGAGGAGCTGTGTCTCGAAGGGCTTTGCGATGAAAGTGATTTTCGTAACGTGAAAATGGACACGCTCTTTGAGGCTGGTAACGTCTCTTTCAGTTGCGGACCACCAGATAACATTATCAACGAAGTTGGCTGTGGATCGTCGAAATTTCGAATTATCTTCTAGCAAAGCCTGACATTCATTCAAGGTGGCCAGAAAGTCGCCGGTGACTTCCTGCAAAGTATTGGGGCCAATATGATGGGCGTCTTTATGCCATGGCCGCCGTGGATGTTGGGAATGGGCATTGTTGACGATGTTCTCCAAACGTTTCAGGCTGTCAGCCAATAAGTTGATCTCTCTGCCGAATTGGAAATACTTGACGTCTGGAGGTTGATAGGTGGTTGGTTAGTTACGGTATTGAACGCGAGGAAATATAGATGGCGGAAGATGCCGAAAGGTTGCCCGTAGACTAGGACTATCTGATCTAGCGTGCAGTATTCTATCACGTGACAAAGTGCGGGGAAGAACGTCTTGTCTTGTGAGGAAAGGAGAAGGCTACAACAGAGGAGAGGAAGGTACCACTCACCAGCGCCCCGAGCTTTTGTGAAACATTGCTGGTATATGTCATAGGCGAGCTGAGATCCCATGATGAGATCTGATACCGAGAAACCAAACGACATTGCTCTGAATCCTCAACGGTCAAGCGCTCGAATCGCAATCGAAATACAACGTACTGTTGTAGGTAATTTGGGGAAGCCTGGGTGCTGCGACAATACATATCTCGACTCAGCCACAATGTCAAGAGAAAAGCACCTCCTTCCCCGGTCGCATTGACCTCTTGAGTTAACGCCTTGAGTCAGCCTTGATAAGAGCTACAGCCTTATCGTGTTCTATGCAAAAATCTCTAAGCCACAGTGGTCTCGCTTTCTTCTCGATTTCATTGGTGGATGCATTGCGTGGCGCCATAACTGCAGCAATACTGTCTCCTCATCGGGAACCCCTGCTTTTGGCCCAAGCCAAGTTGGCTGAGACGAAGCATGAATGAGGCTCTCACCATGCTGCTGCCTTGTCTCATCCCCGCCCATCCTTAGCCTCGTCACCTTGGCAAGATGAATCATAAAGGCGCTTCTCCTCAAATCTTAACGTCAGTCCACCAGCAGACTGGTAAGGCTTGGAACGCATCCTCAGCCTTGCATTGCACTCATTTTCATTAATCTAAAAATTAAATTCAACTTCTTCGAAAGAGGAGGAATCTTCACGGATCTCATTGCCCGTCATGCCTTTGGAAGCAGACGATCAACAGCGAGTCGATGAAGCAATAGCAGAAGCTGGTGCGGAGGGCTCGACCAAGCTACTCGTTCGAGCCGCTGCAGACTCCCAGAAATTGGGCCCTGTAACAGTGATTTGCACGATTCTGAATCGGACTATCGGTAATCATACTGTAGGAATGATTGGGTTAGAAGAACCACTGAATCTGAGATGCAGGATCCGGCATATACGTGACGCCTGCTATAGTGCTGAAGAGCACTGGCAGCGTTGGCGCCTCGCTCTTACTATGGGCCTTTGGTGCTGTAGTAGGGATGGCTGCACTTCTAGTTTGGCTTGAGCTAGGATTGTCTGTTCCCAAGTTTGAAGTCCCCGACAGAGACACAACGGATTTGCATCGAGAGAACGACACCATGCTCCAAAGCGTGCCACGCAACGGCGGAGAGAAGAATTACCTCGAACACATCTACAAGTCTCCAAAGGTTCGGACAACATGCATGTATGGAGTCATCTATGTCATCTTGGGTAACCTATCTGGAAATGCTATCGCCTTCGGCATCTACGTGATGGAGGCTGCTGGGATCAAAGGCCACGACTCGGCAATCCGTGGTTTGGCAATTGCTAGCCTTACCTTTGCTTGCCTACTCCACGCTTCGTGGCGGAGGGGCGGAATAGTCGTGAACAACACGCTAGCCTTACTGAAAGTCTTGGTCTTACTGGCCATAATCATAATGGGATTCGCCGCATCTGCAGGCGCGTCATTTGGGCACGGTGCTGTGCATGGGAAAACAACTAATCCCACGACTCACAAAGCGACTTCTAACTTCAACATACACTCGTCCTTTCCAGGTGGCAGAAGTGATGCAGCTGGCTACGCAGACTCTCTATTGTTCGTTGTATACACCTACAGTGGCTATGAACAACCTTTCTATGTAGGTGGTAGAGCTGAACTACCCATCCAACTTTGCTTATCGCCACCCAACAGGTCCTTAGCGAAGTGTCGCGTCCTAAGAAGACCTTTGCCAAATCAACGATCGCAGCCATGAGTCTTGTCGGGGTGTTGTTCACGTTAGTAAATATCGCATATGTATGTCGCACTCAGACCTAGCGAAAGGCTGGAGGCTGACCCATGTGAAGCTCTGTGCTGTTTCGGTAGACCAGCGTTTGGACCAAAACCTCGACATGGCCACACTATTCTTCAGCGAAGTTTTCGGCAATGAGACAGCCCCACGTGTTATGTCGGGGATCATTGCGCTGTCCATTTTTGGAAATATCGTTATCATGACATTCACTGCCTCAAGAGGTAAGAGGAAATTCAGTATTTTGGCTCGCAAGACCCCAGATCGGCTGACGTGTGCTTTGACCCTATAGTGAAGCAAGAAATAGCTAAAGAGGGCATCCTGCCCTTTTCGCTCTTCTTTGCCAGCAGCACAACAACGCCGTACGCGTGGCTTAAGCAGCGACTGAGGCCTTCAAATCTCCCAGAATCTCAAAGACCACCACCGGAACAGAGTCCCTCTGCAGCCTTGTTCCTCCATTGGATGTTCGCCATGATCATGATTGGCGCGACATCCTCGAGGGTTCCCGATGTGGCTTACACGGTGCTGGTGTCGCTCTACTCGTACGTCATCGTTGTCTTGGTAGGCTTTCTCGTAGCCAGCGGACTCCTCTATCTCCGCTATAGTGAAGGTAAGGCCTGGACGACCAGCGCCGGCTTCCGCCCCTGGGGCGGTCCAACCGCCGCCATGCTCTACAGCATCGTTTGCGCATTCCTACTCGTCGCAACATTCATCCCGCCATCAGCTGGATCTCCATTTGCCACGTCCTCTACCGGGGTCGAATGGTATATCGTGCCCACGGTCGGCTTGTGCTCTCTGCTTCTGGGATACGCGTACTATCTTGGATTCCAGTTCGTGATCCCCCGCATCAAGAGACAAGTCTTGGTGGTGGAAAGAGAGGCTGTCCTCGTAAAGGAGAGGGGTGAATGGGTTCAAGCTGTGGAGCTGGTAGAGGCTTCATGGGTCGCGAGGCCGGGACCCGGCAGTACTTCGGCCGACTGGCACGATGCGAATTATGACATGGAACGGGTGACGGTCTCGGCTGCGAAGTGAAAGGTAGCATCGCTCCACATATTCATGGATTACTTCAACTTCATAATGTAAGTCTAGCATATGATGTTCATATTCTGGGGAGTATTTCTTTCGTGAGGACTGCCACACGGACAACAAGCCCGGATGGCGACTACTTGATCTCGTCCCCTTTCACAGCACCATCTCCGTCTGCCTTCACCTTCGATGGCAGCTCGACAGCACCACCAGGTGAGTCGGCCAGCCGTGCCGTCAACACCTCCACACCTTTCTCGGTCACCAGCAACGTATGCTCGAACTGCGCCGTCCTCGTGCCATCCTGCGTGACGCTCGTCCAGTCATCCGGCCACGTCTTGTCCTTGTAGCTACCCAGACTGATCATCGGCTCGATCGTAAAGGTCATGCCCGGCTTCGCGATCCCCACCGCCTTGTTTTTCGCATAATGGGGCACGTTGGGCGCACAGTGGAAGAGCGAGTTGACGCCGTGCCCGCAGTAGGTCTTGATGACGCTGCAGCCTTTGGACTTGGCATGCTTTTCGATCACGGTGCCGGGATCTTTGAACGCCATGCCCGGCTTCACGAGCGCGATCGCTGCGTCGAGGCACTCTCTCGCTGTTTCTGTGACGCGGACTGTGTCGGGGTCTGCGAGGGCTTTGGCGCCGACGTAGTATGTTTCGTTGAGATCTCCGTGGTAGCCTTCGTAGTAGAGTGTTACGTCCAGATTGACAATGTCGCCGTCGACGAGCTTGCGTTGGTCGGGTATGCCATGGCAGATGACTTCGTTGACGGATGTGCATAGCGATTTGGGATAGTGGACGTAATTCAGGGTCGATGGGTATGCCTGTGTTCGTTAGAGCGCCATCTATCGCTACACGTCGAAACGAAAGTATGTAGCCCCAAAACCTACATTCCTTTCGATGCAAGCCTTATGTACCACCTCATCTATATAATCCGTCGTGACACCGGGCTTGACCTCTCGGGCCGCTACATCAAGCACCTCCCTCGCCAGCCTGCACACCTTCCGCATCCCACTCTGCGCCTTCTTGTCCAGGATCTGTATCGTGTTCCGTCCCACAAACTTGTAATTCGGATCGCCATCTTTGGCGTAGTTGGGATGTGGTATCGAATCCGGCACTGGGCGTTTGGGCGACAGGGGGTAGGCAGGCCGTAAGGGTCCCGTGAATGGGAATGTGGGAAAGGGGTTGTGGGGGGTGTTGGACTTGTGGATGGTTCTGTGTTCTGGCTATAGAAAGCATACGTATCAGCTGAGTGATCGGTTCTCACGTATGTTGGTGATCGTATTTCTCATGAGAATATGAAGAATTATCATACCCAACTCCGTTTAAAGCAGTCTTGAGAGCAGAATGTGCTTTCGATCGCTAGCTTCAGGCATGTCGGGCACTGCAGGGTCCCGGCGTCGTTTGGGCAGGCTACACCGACGCACTTCTTGCTTTCTGTAGCAGCTGGCGCCATGTTGGGGGCTTGGATGTGGATGTTGGTGATCGTGCTAGAGGGGTTAAGGTGGAGGTGATGTTGCACCCTACTCCTCCATGGAACGTTGTATAGGCTGTGGTATCGCGCTGTAGTAATTGCGATCAATTGCTACCTCAACATATATGAACAACAATCCCAGGCCAACTTGAGGATGTTATTACGAGTATCACCAAGCCTTGTTATCTAATCTATATAGAATGCCGACCTAGATCTAAGATATTCTAGGGCTGAAGTTTACGCCTTCTTCGCCTCCCGAAATGTCATCATGAATCTGCGTCTTAGGATTGAAAATGTTGCACTTTATATCTGTTACCACACTTTGCCCACGTTCTCGCTGTTTGCAACTTTACTTTGACAATGGCTGAAAAGAAGACTGAGCAGAAGGTTGTTATCGTGGGTGCAGGACCTGTTGGCGCCCTTGCAGCTCTTTATGCAGCTAGGAGGGGCGACGATGTGCATGTGTACGAGCTGCGAGCGGGTACGTACATTTTCGGGTTTTGTATGACTAGTGTTTCTGATGCTGCTCTGTTACTCTTGGTGATATGTTGTTCACGCATTTTGTTGCTTTGTAAGGCTCAATAATTTGCAATTCTATTACGCTTTTCAGTAAAACGGCTTCGGTCATCAATTTTATCCCTTGCTATCATCACACGGTATCTTACCCCAAGCACAAAGTTCTGATGTGGTCTTTATGTAGACCTTCGTGATCCTTCAACTACCCCCTTGAACTTTACCAAATCCATCAACCTGGCATTATCAGAGCGTGGTATTAGCTCAATGCGACAAGCGAATTCCGAAGGACTCCTTGATGGCGTGCTAAGAGAGACCATACCCATGCACGCTCGAATGGTCCATGGTCGAACTAAAGATGGCGCCCTTTACGAAGAGTCTCAACAGTATGATGCACATGGCAGGGTATGTTTGCAATGTATTTACTCGATATTCATCTAAGCTAACAACATCAGCACATACTAGCAGTAGACCGGGCGAATCTCAACAAGCGTCTGTTAGACGCCTTGGAGAAGATGCCCAACGTCACATTGCACTTCGATCACAAGCTTACAGGTGCCGACTTCAACAAGAAGACAGCTTGGTTCGAGCAGCACGCTAACTCCCAGAAAACCGAGCATCCGCAAAGTCCCACGCAGAAAGAGGGTCTCTGGCAAGGTAAACAACGACCAGAAGAGATATCGGTGAACTTTGACCTCATGATCGGTGCTGATGGTGCACACTCCGCCGCCCGCTTTCACTTGATGAAATTTGCACGTGTCAATTACCAGCAAGAATACATCGACACTCTGTGGTGCGAATTCCATATTGATCCCAAAGTCTCGAACTTGGACTTTGCGCTCAACTCCAATGGGCTGCACATCTGGCCTGGTGGCTCATTGATGTTCATCGCAATACCCTCGCTTGACAAGTCTTTCACCTGCACGCTCTTTGCCCCTGTGTCCTACTTTGACTCCATCTCCGATAATCCAAAGGAGAAGCTTGAGAAGTTCTTTCATCGGGACTTTCCTGGCGTCTGCCCAGATTTAATCTCCCCTTCAGTTCTACTGAAGCAGTTCCGCGAAAACCCACATCTGCCTCTCATCTCCATCAAGTGCAAACCTCATCACTACAAATCCAGCGTTGTCATCCTCGGCGACGCAGCTCATGCCATGGTTCCTTTCTATGGCCAAGGTATGAATGCAGGCCTCGAGGACGTTCGAGTCCTCTTCGACATCCTTGATAAAAATGGTGTGTATGATATTGCCGTACCTGACAACGAGGCGCGTACGAAAGCGAGGAAGTTGGCATTGGAAGAGTACAGCGCGCAACGTACGCCTGATGCTGCCACGATCAACGACCTTGCGCTCAAGAATTACGAAGAAATGCGCTCAGGGGTTCAGTCACCACTTTACAAAATGAGGAAGTGGATGGAAGAGACTATCAACGTCTACCTGCCTAGTCTCGGTTGGAGAACACAGTACACCAGAGTCAGCTTCGAGAGTCAGCGCTACAGCGAGATTGAGAGAGCTGTCCAAAGGCAAGGCAGGATACTTATGGGTGTCCTTACGCTCGGGGTCGTAGGGTTGGGAGGACTTGGTGCCTATGGGTTGGTAAGACGAGACAGTGGAATACATCTTGGAAGATGGTTTCGCCAAATTGTCAGATGATACAAGACTCCGCATGAATATTCATCGGCCCAAGGGTTCAGATTCAAGTCATTCACCAAGGAAGGCCTGCGTTACCAACGATACCATTGCCAGCGTTAGAGCCTCGCATCAACGGCTTCGAGACTTTCCGCAACATAGCCAACACTATATCAACCCACTTGGAATACCCAAGCTTGGACCAACACCGTGACCCGACGCCAAGCCTCTGCCAAGAGCCAAGTGAGATAGATTCCACAGATATAAGCGATTATGACAACCACAGGCCCGCCTTCTGAGTACCAAGAAATGGAATACAATGTCTACCGTTCATGTACTTCCCGACCGAATCGTGTATGGGTGATTCCCTCTGCTGACGTACCCCCTTCCAGCCTCACAATCATCCCTTGCCGACCCTTTTGTTCATGGCGAATCTGCTCAACGCTGCAACTGAAAACTTTCAAATCCGAGAGTTTGACATTCAGTGTTCCCTGAGTCCCTGAGAAGTTGTCCCTCCAGCCATTGTCCTGGAGGCTGCTTGACTGTGCCGTGCATCTCGACAACTCCGATATGGAAGCGCTCCTCATCACCTTCCGCAAACACCACGACTACAGCAAAAACATAGAGACATCATGGCGCCCCACGACCATGCTCCCCCTCTTCTTCCCCCCAGAACCAAGTCCCATCCACATCCTACTAAACATGGAGCCCGAAATGAGAAAGGCGTTGCAAGAATTATTAGCTACCCGGAGTCAATTTGATGGATGGTGAATCTCTCCCGCCCTTTTTCCCAACGTAAATACTCGAACCAGCCAAACAAAACCTTACGCAAAATCCAGGCAGTTGTACGTCGTCGGCGAGCCGAAATCTTTCCGGTCCTCGCCTGCTCTGCATGCGCGCACAGATGTTGGGGTCGTGATTGTGAGGGACGGCAAGGCGAGGAGGGCTGAGAGGGAGGTTGGTGAGGAGTCTGATGAGGAGGAGGAGGATGGGGTCCGGAGGCGTTTACCTAGCTATGCGGATGCGCAGATGTGGCAGTAATTTCTGAGGTGGGAGTGGTTGTGGGAAGCGATGAGTATTTTGAAGGGAACTGTGCATGGGATGATGGGGGATGATCATGGGCTCTATTCCTCTCTGGATGTTTATCACTACGTGATTTAGATGATCGTGCAAGCAGGAGTTTTTTCTGGAAATATATTCACCACATTCGCAGCTATTGTCATAAGATCAGCGAGTTCAGTCAAATTATCAGAATCCAAATTCTTTGTTTTAATACCCGTAAGGACCCCACACCTCTCCTCTTTTTCGAACATCGGAGAGAGTTGATTCAGGATTTGGACCATTGGGAATGTTCAGAAATCTTTAGAGTTGCGTTCTTGAGAGGAGTGTCGATGAAGATTTAGGGCTTTTGGCGAGGGGAAGAAAGGGGAAGGGAAGGAAGTGAAATTCATGTGAAAAAACATAAGAATCTACGCCTTATAACGTGTCTAATCTTTTGAGATGATCATTGGATTATCATGGTGTTATTGCTCTCATCGATCGATTGGTCATGGTTTGAAAGGTAAGGTAGGGAGGAGTAGAGAGGGGGCCAGAATTTTTGGTGACTGAGAGGGTGTTTCTTGGTGGAGAGAGGATGAGAGGGGTTTTCTTTGGGGTGGAGAGATTGAGATTGAGGTTGAGTAAGCAGAGAAAATAGAGGTTGGCTTGGAAGGGGTGCGGTGGTTTGTGGACTCTTTTGCAAAACCAGATCATTCAATGTAAATTGCTTGACGATATTAGCTCCACCAAAACCCGAAATCAGGTCGAATAGCGTCAAAACCTCCAAACGGCCGACAAGACCCAACAAAACCCAACCCCACACACACCGCCCCTACTAAACAACCCAATCCCCCGCCCCCGACCCACCCCCACTCAACCCCCCACACGCCCTCCCCCCCTCCCTCCTCGCCATCTCCACCTGCCAAACCATAACATCCACCAGCGCCTGCGTACACACATACTTCATCCCCCTAACACTCTTCCCAAACCCGCCCCGAAACGCCCCCAGCAGCGCTCCCCTCAGCTCCTGACAGCTCATCCCCCTCGCCTCTTCGGCGTGATCGTTCGGTCGGAAACCATCTTCGACGCGCGGATGGACGGGGCTGACGAGGCAGGTGTTGTAGTCGCAGCCGGCGGCGAGGATGCCGGATTGTTGGGTGTAGAGGTCTGAGAGGAGGTTGTGGGGGATGGGGGTTGAGGCTGTTAGGTGGGGGGATATGAGGGTGAAGGTGGTGTGGATGGTGGCGCAGCGGGTTTTGCAGAGGGGGTCGGGGTGGCGGT
>JAABUX010001596.1_pt1 | contig 33872 bp, 36 predicted proteins | sample 5561851 | NCBI WGS metagenome assembly JAABUX01 (sample SAMN10711883, study PRJNA513361) | rock metagenome | isolation source: Antarctica rocks | place: Antarctica: Victoria Land, Richard Nunatak red sandstone | collected 2016-01-03
ACCCTGATCCCCCCAAACCTCCGCAAAATGTTATTCCACCACCCCAACTTATCTAAATGAAACCGGACAAGTTCTACATTCCCATTCCCTTCCGCATCCACGTTGCGTAGTGACGGGATGGATTCGTTTTCATAGTCGACGAAGACGGTTAGGCGCCAGGGAAGGTGGGGGGGGAGGGGGAGGATGTGGATTATGGGGGCTGCGGCTGTGGGGGCGGGGGGTTAGTTTGGGGGATATATGGGGATGGGGAGGGGGAAGGTACGTATGTCATGTGGATCCGTGACGCGGAGGGTATGCTGCTCGTAGTTGTAGACTAGGACTCTTTCGAAGAGTGGCGGCTTGATGGGTTTGGGAGTGTGATCCTGGGGCTTGATCTGCTCGGTTTCGGTTTCGCTTTCTGCCCGTGGGGCCGAGGGAGCGAGTGTTGGGGGTGTGCGTTTTTCCATGGGGAATCAAATGGGGAGGATGGTATGATCGAGATTTGTGAAAGCAATTGCTGAGCGATGCTCGACTGATTTATTGAAAAAAATTGTATGAGGGTTATATAACGAAGGTGTTGGAACGTATTAGTTGACACTTATCTCTCCTGGGTTTTTTCATTGTCGTACATGTTTCATCCCTGGTGTTTGGGAAGTGTTAGGTATATGTATAGTGGGGGAATTTTCTTTGTTCTCGATTATTCGGGATTAGATTTGGGTTCCTGGGAATAGCATGGGGGTGAAACTTGGTATTTTCTTTGTATACCTGTTTACTAGCGCGATCTAAGAGCGAGATGTTTGAGTATTATTTGGGGAAGTAGTATGTATGAAGGGGTTTTACTGGGATAGGAATTTTGGTAGGACCTATATCTCCGTTAGATTATTTTCGGAGGAGGGTTTCATCCATCGCACCATCAAGGCGAAGGCTAGAGTGTAAGAAATCTACTTATCTAGCTAGCCTCTCATCATCCTACAACGCTACCTTACGTACAACCACACCAGCGCAGTGCATTTCTGCTGTTCTCTATCGTAGCAAATCGAATCACTTGCCTAGAAATCAACTATTACCATCGAAGTAGCCCATGTTTCCCCTTAGGTCAAAAGGATGTTCCTGAGGCGTAACGCATGCATGCATGACATACCTTAAACCCCTTCACTCTGTACAAATCTCGCATTGGTGCTCATACGATGCCTAATACTCAGTGCGTGTTCCAAGAAGAGAACTACCTAATATACTGTCATTTATTCCTTGGTATCACTTTCGTGATGATGTGCTTTGAGACTGTTGGTTCGAAGGAGAAGACGTGGGTGCATGCTCGGGTTTATCTGAAGTGACACAGGAACGTCATACGCCGTAGAAGAGAAGAGAATACCGCGCGCTTTCTCCGTTCATCTAATGTCCTCCTCTGAGAATGCTTCTTTTTTGAGGTCCGTTACTGCTGCTATACACCCATTCATTCGTCCCTTCTTGGAAAGGGTGGCGATGATCCGTCCCACGCCTCGATCTCAAAGTGCATATATCCTTCCTCTTCCCCCCTCCCCTCCACCACCTCTCGCCCCGGAGAAAGTCGAACCCCATCTATTGCAATTGCAAAACCGTCAAGAGGGAAAAGAATGCAGCATCACTCTCCCCACCACGACCTGGCTCGCCCCCAGCTCCAGCATCTGTACCCCCTTCCAAACAATACTACCCTGCGGTACCGTCGTAACAGTATCGCCATGTCCAGCAGAAATAGCCGTCGTCAGAACCACCATCACGCTTTCGCAAAGCCCGTCTCCAGCGCCAATCATAGCATCTTCGGCAACGAGCTACTACCAACAGAACGAAGGATCCCCACAGGTCCCTGGGGATTATTCGCAGGGCAAACTCAATGGTATTATTATCGGCACTGTTTTGGGTGTGATTGTAGTGGTCGTTGCGGTTTTCTTGTGGGGGAATCAGCGGCTGATTGGTGGGAAGCTTTCGCGGGGGTTAGGTGACGATGGGTTTGTTGAATTGGAGGGGCCGCCTAGGCGACCGGATGGCAATGGAGGTGGTGCTGGGGGTGGTGCTCTGCCCGAAGCGCCAGCACCGGCAGAACCGGCAGTCGTCGCAGTCGCAGTCCCAGTACCGGTCCCAGTTCCAGAGCCTGAACCAGAACCAGCAGCAACAGCAACACCCGAACCTCCCCCCGCACCTGAAGCGGGTCCTGAAGCTCCTCCTGCTGCTCCCCCACCAACCGCTTTAGACCTCGCACTCCTCCCGCCCGCAGCTCTTGCCGGTAACGCCGCCCATGGCCATGTCCATGCACCTCCCACTCCTTACCCCTCTCCAGAGCCACAACCCAACCATGACGAGCCCTCCGACGACGATGGATATGTGTATCCCAGAGTGCGGAGGAGAAGGAGTTCGTCCGAAAGCCGTGTCAGGTTTGCGGAGGAAGCAGAGATTATCCCTGATCGACGGCCTTGGAGGGAGGTGTAGAATGGTTTTGCCGAGGAGGGAGGGAGAATAGTTTTGGGAGGTTTGGGAAGAATGGATGGATGGATGGATAAATCGTCTGTCGGCACGTGTAATCGCATGAAGGGGTGAAACTGAGGTTGAAAAAAGGGCGAAAGGGGCGTTGCGATTTCCGGAAGATAGATAAAAGTTGTAGGCGGGGCGGAGCGGAAGTGTCTTGAATGAAATTTGGATAGACGATGTAGAAGGCCCATTTAGGAATGAGAGAAGGCAAAAGCTCACTTTGGTAGGGGCCTCCGATGGAAGCATTTAGACATCTGATATCATTCTGTAAAATATTATAGACCTTTCTCGAGCATCAGACAGGTGCAGAAATAGATGAAAACAGATGTCAAGCTGCAGAAACGTCAGTCTTTGAGCTTCTGCATCTGAGGTTGATGTGAATAGAGCGTACGTGCATTTACGCTTCTGGATATCGAAGACTGGGGCGATATCTTTGTTGATATCTTGATCATGATTGTAGTTGTGGTGGTGGTGATAGCGCTGCGTTGACCTAGGCACGGGGTTAATTTTGTGAGCAAAGTATCTGACCAATTTCCTTTACCACACCGGTCGTTCCCTTCATCAGTGACGCAGCCGTGATTTTGAAGTCGCGCTGCATAGTACTGTAAAAGTTAAGCGGTCCCCCATCACGATCTGGCCTCTTACGACCAGATCTCCGAACCTTACTGGACTTTGGCAGTACTCATCCCCTTCAATCTCAATGAACCCTCCATATCTTCCTCGTCAGTCTTGTTCTCCTCCTCACGAATTCACTCTCATCCTCTGCAGTGCCCTCGCTAGGCGGCAGTCTCCAGACCTTTCGTCAACAACGACTTCGGCCTCGTCAATGTCCTGTACCTTCTCCTCTTTTTGCCATTATTGTTGTTGGAATTATGACCGACATAAGCGCAACTTTGTACAAGCTCTGATTGAATGCAAGAATCTCTCGTCGCGATAGGGTTGGTGGGCGGAAGGTGTGCGTAGCTTGGGCGGCTGGACGTTGTTTGTATTATGGTTTGAGAGATGGCTTGAGGAGGTTGGCGGGTAGCCTTCGGTACTTTGAGTGCTGAGTCAAATTGGCGTGGCTGAGGGGCTGGGTCCATAGGGCAAAGGCGGTCTGCTATGAGGCAACGCCTCTTGAGATGGTGCTTTATATGTTCGTGGTATACAGGAACCTTTGGGAAGGGTCGCGATTACAGAAAATGGTACCGGTCACCAATTCAGAGTCATTAGTGTCGACGAAAAGAAGCTGGCGGGAGACGTCTGTTCTATGTCAACTATATCCTGAGTATGTTCGAGAAAGAAATCTATCAACAAGAAGATAATAAGTAGATAGACCCTAGATCACAGTCAACCACATGCAGAACCTTTCGGTCTCGCTATCCATCCAGCTTTCAGCATTTCTTCGCCGAGTCTGTTCTTACCCTCCATTCTCGTAATCTCCTCCACAGCTCTGATCAGATCATAATTGATGCTTGCGCTGACAACACTGTCGTGCTTGTATTCTTCGTGTTCGCGTACAAAGTGCCTTATCCATTTCGCTCCCGTCCAAAGCTTCCCAGAAGCTCGCTTACTGATAAGATCTAGGTATCTTGCGAGATTGCAACGTGTCTCAACATCAACGTTCATGCTGTTCAGATATGAGTCAACTAGTGGAATGAGGCCAGGGAAGCCGTCTCCTGATTGTCCGTTTATAATCTCGTCGACGGTCATGAGCGAGTGCTCGTCTTCGACAGGGCCTCTGGGCGTGGGTGGTCGAGATGGTATGTTTGCAGGTGTTGTACTGCCAGATGCACCATTCAATTTTATGGGCCGTGGAGGAAGAGGATCATTGCGGAAATGGAACTTCTGATCCAGTACCGCATTGCGCGCGTGTGCTGTCTCCATATTGGCAGTCGTTAAAGGTATTGGTATGTAGAAATTGAGGTCGAAGCTGAGTATGGCACGGGTAACGAGTACGATAAAAATTGAAAATGCCGCATTCTCGAAATCGGTGATCTGGATCTCCATAGGTCGGAATTCAACACGCCAACCGGTGTCATTGTCATGTGGCGGCGGCTTAAAGCGCATGTGTTGCCAATTGGTGGACTGCAGGTTCTCGAAATGGTCGGTCTTGTTGAGGTCGAGCTCCTTTAAGTCCTCCGCGAAGATAACGATTGGGTCTCGAATAAAGAGATGCGCGAAATGCGTGGCCAGTAGATCATCCATACCGCCATCTTTGAGACGCTGCTTCAACTCTTCATCGACCACAAGATCGGGATCCATGTACTCTTTCCGTAATCGAGGATCTTGTGAGATGTATGTGGAGTTTGAGGCATACCGGGACTTTGGTACGCGCCATCGGTCGTTCTTTAGGGGCTATTGCGTGTTAGCAAAGCGCACTGGAGCTGCGGAAAGTGCCTACCACTTCTCCAAGTTCCTCGCGTGTGCGATCATCAACCGCTCTGCTGATCTGATTCCACCGCACGTCGGTATCTGCAAGGAATCCTTTGTAGACAGGGGTAGCCGCTGTCAAGGCGAGCATTATTGGTCCTAGCGGGCTCAGCTGATCGTATAGCCGTCGGCCTTCGGTGATGTTCTTTGCTTGGAAGGTGATCTGCAAGCAGCAGCTGCCCATCCCGAATGCCATTGCATCCATATAGATGCTGTCATCCTTTGCGGCGCCATTCCGCACGTCATCGTCCTCAGGCCAATTGTGGAGGTCGTAGTCAACCGTAGGGTCTTTGAACGGTACAGGTGTGTTATCGTCCTTGAACACTGGGACATTGACTTCGACCTTGCGACCTCGCCGCGACCGAATGTTGGCCGCCAAAGTGGGGAAGCGTATGTGTGGGTTTGCGATCTCGTCTGGTAGAAACTGTGAACGTAGTCTCTCTCCTGAAGGTGGGTAGTATGGGGTGATGAAGTCATCCTTTGTACCTAGACGAGGAAAGGTAGTGAGTGTTATTGGGTACTCGTTAGACTTCATATGGTCTTTCGCGATGATCCGCCTGTCCGCCCATTAGTGGTAATTCTGCACCAGCATAAGTAGTGATATTGACCAACCGCCATTTCATATTCGGTTCGACGTCTAACAGGTCCTTGAATCCTATGCCCCATGGCTTTCCCGGCGTTGCCTCCAACATGAAGCGCCCAAATTCGGGGTGAAAGACCGGTATCGAGTCGCCGTTGCTGAAGTATCTCAGCAGTTGCTCGATTCATCAAGAGATCTGAATTGCTCACTGTTTGATCACTTGGAGATCAGGCACGCATCCACCTTGTTTTGACAAAGCTTCGTCCTCTGCCAAAGCCTTGAGAATATCCGCCTGCCTCAATGACAGCCTGACTTTCCGACATTCCTCGTCGAAAGCAACCACCAGATACTCGATCTGTATCCTATATGAGCACTCCGGTGTAACAACTCTAGTATCTTCAACCAACCTCGTCGCCCCAGCGCAGGGCATCCCTTTCTTTGCCTTTAGCGCGCTTCCATATCGCGAGCAATTGCTTCAATCTGGTCAATTGAACTTCGAAGGGAATACGCATATCGATGGCCCACCTCAATGCCCCATCGGCGTACATGGTCTGCGTTTTTCTTCGCTTCAGGCCAGTCCAGGGGGGTACCGAGGGCGCTGCCAGACGAAACCGATTAGTGGGACTCCGGTGAAAAGGGCTTTAAGTGTTCCCGTCACGTACAGGAGCCCCATGATCACGAGTGAAGGCCGGGATCAAGATCTTGTCTTACGGATGTTGTGCTGCGAACGAGTCTCCAAGCAGTGTATAGACCCCGAGTGGCTGTACGGACTTGTGTATTGCTTCAGCCCTGTGCTAATCCCGACAACATCAACTGAGGACCAACATATTCAGGAGGGTGTCGAATAGGAAAGCGAGCCTCTACGTCCAGGCACTACCACTATGCTGGTGGCCGTCGGCGTCGTAGGTTGATACGGCTTAAGGATTGGGTCTGGCTCCGGCTCGGCCAGGCTAAGCTCCCAAGACGGGTGAGCAAGGCAAAAGGAGGACGATTGACCTTCTAGCAGCGGGTGCAAGGCCACAACATAGGTAAAGTACATATTGGCGGCCATGGTGCGATTAGCAATCAACGGTACCAGACTACCAGTCAGTAGAGCGGGATGCCGAGGCTACACTGAAGCTAGTCCTAGCTTCCGGAGAGACCCCTAGAACTAGTTCTACTAGGCGAAGCCGCTAATGACTTGCATACAGTACTGTACCTATGTCGTACACCTTAATCCTTCTTATCTTATATTCACCATGTCCAACAGCATGAAGTATCTTTCTCCTTGTCAATGTCCTAGGTGACAGCTACAGAGGCTCTTGGGTATCGTTTCTACTGGTTCCTTAGACAGGTCTTCAAATTTCCTTCTCCACGGACTGATCGCAAAAATATGGGGTTTTGATTCAGCGTGTCAAGACGTCGGAGATTGCAATGGCCTTTGCAGAATGTGGGAAGAATTGTATTCGGGAGAAGGTCATGTGCTCCAGAAAGGTACCTGAATGGTATGCATGAGCGGTCTCCCCATTCCTCCCCACCAATGGCAACAGAACACGCCAGCTCTGCCCCTCGAAAGCCCGGATACATCTTTTTTCATCCGTATCGTTGACCGCAAAGTCGTTATCAGGTCAATTTCGTTGGGTTGAGAGGGTTCTCGTGCTGGCGGTATAGCCTTGGTATTGTCTACTGCAGTGACTGCCTCCTCTGTAGTCGTTTTGAGCTGACGACATCACTACCGAGGACATTAGTCCTTTCCTTCTTGACACATTGAGTATTTGGCGAGGTAGATTAGTTCACGCCGGGAAATATCAAATCTCGCCCAATAATTCGTTTACAGTCCTCACGTCCTTGTCCGTCCTCTGTGAAAACGATAGCACAATTGTCTGTTATCGAGAGTAGCTTCCTCTCGCCTATCATCGATCCATAAGGTAGGTCCTCTCTGCCTGTGATATAAATTCTTGGCTAAGATGAGACTCTTTAGACAGAGAAGCCCAAAGCCAGGAATTCATATCATACAACAAGAATATCATGTCTTCCACATCCAAAATACTACCCACAATCACCACCGTATGTTAAGCTCGTGTTGGTATGAAGCTGTACATGACTCATTTGTGGCTGATCATGTATCCAGGACCCTCCTTCGGCTTCCAAACCACTGAAGAATATGTCGCAGCAAGAGAAGGTAGCGCTGAAGAAGGCTGCGAATAATGACCCCAACAGCGCCGGATTGTCCAAGTCTGAGGGCTCTTCCAGCCAAAATCCCATCGACTACCTCAAACAGAAGGACCGGTATCTTCGTCCCTCCACTCCGCCAGGCCAAACCGGGAGTAAGATCAGTGACAGTGAAGATACATCTCCTTCGAGCCAGGCTTGTACCTCTGGATCAGTCACTCCAAATTCTGAGGGAGTGCGGCGCTCTGATCGTGAGCCACACGCCCCTCCTGGAGGGTTGGACCTGCGTTAGGGATCGCCCGAAGGGCAGTACCCAGATTGTGGAGCTGTGAGAGAAATTATGAACGCTACCAATGGCAGTATCCTAGACCCCCGTCTATCAAGATTCTCCCACGTGGAAACTGCAACTAACGTTAATCATACGGAGGATGAAATAGGCAATCGATGGACGTCTCAGCTATGACATCTGGATGATTGCGCTTGTATTGTACCATATGTATAAGTAACGAATAACTGTGATTTACCCTAAGGCTCTACAAGCAGCGACATAGTATACGGCCATGCTATATACAACAAGCTGACATGTTCTGGCGAATTACATTCTGAATCTCTAATATCACGTCATCAGCCAGCAACATTTCGCTTGCTGTTTAGAGTGATCACTGACAAACCTGTTCAGGGACAGCGATCACAACCTCGTCATGCGGCACTTCTCCAGCTTCGGTATCCTGCAATGCGGTCTAGCGAAGAGACGCGTCTTGGCCGAGAGATAGAGCTCTCTCTCTCCGTCTCGCTCGAATAATAATCAGTATTCGTGTCGCCAGCGATGGAGATTCCTCCCTCCATCTCGATCGAGCCCTCTCTAGTCTCCGTTTCGCGCAATGTCGGAATTGAAGCAACCGAGCGAAGATCCCTGGTTGAAGCAACAAGCGTCCGTACACTTTCCCCAGAAGCTCTGGGATGAGTTAGGCCTTCAGGAATTCGGAGGCTGCCGGCGGTCTGCGCTCCAGCAGCGGGCCCAGGTCGACGAGGCATCCTTAAGCTATCGGAATGATATGCAACATTGGGGGTTCGGATGTGTCCACGCTGCACGCTGGCTTGTGTGTCTGGCCCCGATATTACATGACGATGCTCCAGCCTACCACTGAGGGTCTCCAACTGTATGACCACTGTCTGGTTCACTCTATTATCGTGTATTGCTCGTCGAGCACGCTGCCGCTTTCGGTAGTCCCACAGGAAAAGAAGCCCGAGAGTTGTGGGGAGGACAACGAGTGCTAGGATGGCGACGATGGCAGACGCACTGGGTCCATGACTACTATTTGTTGGCGGCGCTGGTGGCTGTAATGAAGTAGCGGGAAAGCGTGCTATGAGAGGGCTCACTTCGTTCAATGTGAGCCACTCAGCCCCCGAAAGGGGACATCCATTGGTTTGCGCCGATGTACCGCATTCAAAAACCCGAGGTTCCATCAAACAATTTTCCCCATGCCAAACCTGTATCAGCATGGTCCGAGGACACTCAGGGACTTGGCTTTCTCCAATGTATTGAGATCGGTGGAGAAGATCTGCTTTGACACCCCTCCCACGAGCGCTCTGCGATGTGTTGTACACTGGCTGAGGCATCGACGACAAGGAAATGGTCGACGTGAAGACAAGCGCCGCGGAATTGCGGTTATGATGGTCGAATTTCAAGATACTCCTGGTGAAGTCTGTGGTCTGGAAGGTATCTCCTACATCTGCCAGATGGATAGATATTCTCCGATATTAGCGAGGCTGGAAGGTGGAGGAGTGAAGAGGTATAGCAGAGCATGTTTCAACTCTGATGCACCGGTGTTGAGATATGTCAGTAGTCCTCCGACAATACTTAGACAACGTCGTTGCTGACACTGCAGGTCGCTTTTCATCGTCCAAGAAAGCATTTGGGCAAGTATACTTGGCATAACAGTATCCTATCAACATTCAGTGATTCATCAGTCTGTTATCGGATGGCTTGACATCCTTGTAATGGAAATTATGGATGTCGAAGGACTGAAATTATGCAGGTTTGATTGAAGTGCTCTCGTTGCGGCGAAGATGACCGATTATCCACAATCCAAGTTGATGTCGAAAGAAAGAGGTCTCTGGTAGGCTCCTTGTTGTCAATGAAGTCTACGCAACTGTTAGACTACGCATAAGCCGAATCTCTAATCCAACATCAGGCCCCTTCAGATAACACTTCAACAATGGTGATCGTCCGAAAAATATAGACCCGAATTTCAACAGCCAATGACCTCCCCACTCTACGCTATATCATCATTCCCCTCCGCCCTGCGCTGGCCGTGCGGAATATATGGTCTCCCATTTCTCCATCTACCAGTCAACGGCGATTGCACACCTTCATTCCCGCTGTCCAACTCTCCAACATCCCCCATCCTAGCACTGACAACCCGCACTGGCGACGCAGTAAGATCCGCAATCCCCTCCTCACGCCCTACTCTCCGGCGAGGAGATATATGATCCCCATCAGCAGACAAACCCCCACCCTCGCCCCGCCGTTGCCGTCTTCGCTGGACCCTCTCCAATCGTGACCCTGGCGAGTACAACATGTCGTTTTCAGAATGCTCACCATGGTCTCCGGGCCGGTATCTGCTGCGCGAGCTGCTGGCATGACTTGCACGTCGCGAGTGTCGCTGTTCAGAAGGCTCTCGTGGTCGAATATCTGCCTTCCTTACTTCAGCTGGTGGTTGGGGTCCAGGAAGACGAGTAGAAGCAGGCGGCATACCTCTCGGAATATCTCCTGCAGCACGGTTGTTGGAAGCTTTACTAGTATTCCTCCCTACTCCCGCTGAAACTTGTGCCCCTTTGTCGTTTCCGTCACCTGGTACATCCCTCCTTGGAGCGCGTTCTGCACCTCTTTTACCGTCGCCACCTCTTGGTAGGATTCCTTCACCACCACCACCTACACCTGCGGAACGCTCATCCTGATGGCCAAATATTCCATACTTCCTTACAGCAGGCTGTACGCCAGCCATCAAATAATTCTGAGCCAGTGCGTTTCCCCCTCCGGACCCTTCAGATCGCGGTATCCTGCGACGACGCCTACGAGCGCCGCGGACAGCCAATACCACGATCAACATCAACAGCACTACTGCGCCGATAGTGACGCCGACTATGATAGCTGTGTTTTGATGGTCGCTCCCACCACCGCCACCTCCGGAGACATTGACAGAGGCATCGGATGATGTATTGCTCTGACTCCCACTCTGACTTCCACTTGAGTCCGAATTAGGATTGGAATTAGACATCGATACATGCGGCTGCGGCTGCGGCTGCGGCGTTGGTATTGGTGTTGGTGTTGGTGTTGCTGCCGGACACGTGGACGGTGGACAAGGTGCGTTACACGCCACAGCCATCTCTTGCACAACGCAACTTTTGTAAAGCGGTGGTAGCCATGTTGCTACGGGAACGACTGTAGTGCAGCCTTCATACTGACGGTCTTGAAGCGTGACAGGGTTGGAAGAGAACTTTAAGGGAATCTTCCTGGGATCTGGGAGACGACTTGTACTCGCGCTCATAGAAGATGCAGACATTACAACGATACTCAGATGATGAAAATGAGCGATGAATAACAGGAGGGAGGATGCTACGCTTATCCCATTTTCCTTTTCATTCCACGAAAAAGCCATCGCGGTGTTCTCGCACGCGAGAATGGAAGGAGACAAACATTCGGAGTCATGTTGGGCTTTCACGATGATATTAACCATCTGCTCCGTTTTTTTTACCACGTCATCAGGAAGAGAAAGAGAAGAAGAAGAGGCTGTGTACTATCGCTATAATGCTAGAAGGGAAAGAGATGGTTGTATACGCACCTAATCTCTAGGTGGTGTGAAGATCTCATATCTGCTCAGATCGATGGCCGATCGAAGAGTAGTAAGCGTCCGGCTGGGATCTTGCGCATGTTAGGAGAACCCATGCCTTCGCTAGAGCCGGACAACTTACCCCATGACATCCCAAATATTTCATCTGCAACATCCACCACCCCCAAATCTCAATCCTTTATTGCTACTCTATACACGTCAATATTAGAAATCTACTCCAACTCCTTGGCAAGCACTCTTCCTCTCCGCTCTTGCCCTTACACTTTCCGCGAACCGAATACACACACGCCATCTCGTAAAAGCGGAGTCTCCCTCTATATATAATCCAAATGAATCATTGTCCCCTCTCCCTTCCCCCTCTACCCTCTCCACCCAACCCAAAATTACACAAAACCCCCCCTTTGGCCCCCATCCCCGTCGCCCCTACCACCCTCACCACCTTCCCTACCTCCTCCACGCAGAAACCCCCACCGCGCTGAAAAACCGCTATAGCTCCCAGCGCACTACCAAGTGCCAAGGATGAGTGCGGTACTGAGTATTTCGGAAGGGTGGAAGTGTAGGGGATGTAAGGGATGGATGGGATGGGATGGATATATTGGAAGTAGAATGCTCGAGGTAGAGGCATATCCTAGGATTATCCACAAATTTCCCAGTCAGTAGCCATTTCTGCGAGCGGGATGAAGCTGTGTAATGTGGACCGGCTTGTTGGTAGAACTAGAGACTAGGTAAAGGGCTGTAGATCCACGTGTTGAGAGCTCCGTAGAGCCGGAGTTGTAGAAGTAGTTGTAGAAGTAGTAGTAGTAGTAGTAGTAGTAGTAGTAGTAGTAGTAGTAGTAGTAGTAGTAGTAGTAGTAGTAGTAGTAGTAGTAGTAGTAGTAGTAGTAGTAGCTGAGGTTACTATCGCACGTATTTCGCGGAAAGGGAAGTCGTGTTGTTCCGTTCTCGTGTGCGAAAAAGAGAACTAAACAAGAGCTACTAGATCGATATTTTTGTTCCGTGTAGCTTTTCATGGGGAGTAGAAGACACAGGATATTCCAGTATAAGATCCGTTTGTCCGTCTCTATAGACGCGAGGATGAGAATACAGATTTTGCTAAGCTTGGACGGACAGGCTTGCTAAATCATCGTAGCTTATGTTGTTTCTACATACCAAGCCATACCTATCATGAAGTATCCAGAGAGTGCACCCGCCAACAGTGACAAAATGCAGAGTGGTATACCAGGCTCCCACGCGATGCATAAATCCCGGACAGAGCTCCGTGGCTGACGACAAGGAACATTGAGAGTCTCAAAAACTGAACAGGCCGCTTCTTCTTTTCCCGAAAGGATAGACAACCAAAGCACTCAGGAACAAACCAACGGTAATGCCAATCGCCACCTGAATCATGCTATATCCAACATTAAAGATCATGCTGTTCACATCCGTAAATTGGCTCGTTGCGCTGCTGATAGTTGTCGTACCGTTCGCCACCGTACCGTTGACGTTCTGTCTAGTGATCTGGTTTGCCGACGTAATTCCACTCACAAGACTACCAGATGCCGCTAGACCTGAAGGCACTTGAACATAGATGGCAGGTAACAGAGCGGCAGCAGCCAAGCCATGGCGAAGCCGAGAATAGAGATTGCCAAGGATGCCGATGGCAAGCGCACCGAGAGTATTTGCTATCTGGGCGTTGGTGGAGAAGCGCAGCGCAGAATAGTGATTGACAATGAAGCCAATAAAAGCTATAACCATCATGATAGGCGTCTGCTTCCATTTGCCTTGGTTGATGATGATGAGACAGAGTGTGAACGGTGGAACGAAGATGAACTTAAACCAGGTCGAGGTCCCAGTCCTGCATGAAACGTCGCTCGTCGCGTTGCTGTCGAGGCCCCCATAGAAAGAGGTACCAATGGTGATGCCAAAGCCAAGGAAGAGTGAGTAGATTATGGCGTAGACCATGCGTACGGAGCCAGCCACCATATTGCGTGATTGAAGCTCAAGAGAGCCACAGAGAACAGTGTAGCCTGGGAGAATCAAGGCAATGGCGGATTGACAAAGAGCAGAGAAGCAGAAGAGTTCACCATGGTTGATGGAGCCAAAGGCTCGAGCGAGAAAGCTGGTAAGGACGGCGGCAGATACTTCGAATACGTTGTTGTAGAGGTCTGATTTGGGGGCAATGATATGTTGCAGTATGCCAAGGAGGGCCCCCAGAACGAATGCAATGGGCAAGTCGATCGGGCGGGCACCGAATGCGAAGGGTCCGACAAAAGCACTTGCGAGACCGTACATCAAGACAATGACCCATCTGTTATACTTGTTTTGACTTGTTATGATCGCCTCGAGCCGCTCCATGGCTTCCTCTACACCTATCACGTCGTGAACGACCTCTTTGTAAATAGTATGAGTGTCCCGAAGTTTTCCTAGGTTGACGAACTGGGTAGTGCGGACGAGTTTGACTTCAGTTGTGTGGGTTACTGGATCGTCGAATGAAATTATCATACAGTTGGGCATGTAAAGGAACTGCCCTTCGATCTCGAGGACTCTTGAGCACATCTTCATGTACTCTGCAGATCGTCAGCTGTCACTGTGAATCTACACAGATGTTGCCATGGAGCTTACCTTCTAGCCGATGAGTTGGTGCTCCGAATGACATGAGCGCTTTACACATCTTCAACAGAAACCTATGCCTTGCCTCTAGATCGGCGAGATGCACTTGTAACCGGACAGAATCTTCCGCTTTGGCTCGTTTGCTCTTACCAAGAAGACTATCTATTGCATGATGGCTCAGCGGCCTGTGCCTCGGCTTGGGTCTAACCGTCGAAGACTGTTTGGAACCGCCAGGCTGAGCAAGAACAGTCGAGGAATTGACCAAATCTGAGAGGGCCCCAGTGGAATGATGATCCTGATTTTTGTAATACCATTTTGGATGCTTCTGCTTCGGTGTAGTTGCGCCCGACGATGTTGGCGAGCCACCAGGAGTTGAAATGGGTGTATGGCCAGGGGTCTCGGCTGCGCCATCATTCGATGTAGTTCTTAACAGAGGTAGAGCGCTGACACTTCTTCTTGCAGCACGAGCAGCCCCTCCTGCGCTGGATGGTATGTTGGCGATAGCTGACCCGAGCCCCTCGTCATCGTAAAGTTTCAATATCGAAGACAGAAAGCCTTGTCTGTACTCTTTGGGTCTTGGGACGTAATTGTCTGGGTCACGCTCATGAAGAGGCGTCTGGGAGCCTGAAGGAAGTTCTGGTGACCTGGCGCCGCTGCGCAGTGTCGTTGATCTCAGCTTTCCGCTGTGATGTCCGACCAAGCGTGCTCCAGCTTCATAGAGACGGTTGTTGCGCTTCCACTTCTTGCTATGCGGCTTCTTCTCCGTATCAGCTTCTTCCTCCTCATCCGATACATCTTCAATCCCAAACTTTGTTCGCCTGCTTGCCAGCTTCTCTAGAGGCAAATCGTTGGGGTCAAAGGGCATCCCACCCTCACTCTCCGGAGGTGGAGACGGAGGTGGAGATCTGATCACCCTGCCTTGCGGTCTGTGAGGGGAGCTATAGCGAGAACCCGGGGCAGAGTGACTGCCCATCATCCGAGAAAGACGCTGGGCCCTGTCGATTGCCGTCTGTTGCGAGAATGCCTTTGCGGGACCATCTTCGTCTTCCTCCTCGTCTTCGTCATTCACCTCATCATCGTCCTCGTCTTCTACCTCCTCTGATGTTCCCATGTTCTCTTTCCTCTTGCCAAGCTGCACCGCACTTTTCCCGGTATCCGAATCATTTGATGGAAGTCTCATGATCGAAGGTCTGGTTATTGATACTGGAGCTCTAACGGTTTCCTCTGTGATGTCGACCGACTTTTCAGGGCTAGACCTTCGCATGACCGAAGTAGCACTGCTACTTCGAAAGGTTCCTGACCCGAGCCTTGGTCTAGGCATCGGCTTCGGCTTCGGTGGCGCGTTGGTATCATCTCGAAGATCGAAAGCCGCTTTGCGATTTGCAGTGTCCAGCGATTCCCCACCAGGTGTGAATCGCACATTGTGTTTTTTCCTAGGAGGCCTTGATCCTTCTCTTGAGGTTGGATTGCTGGATTCGGCGCTGCGATCTCGGGAGCTTCCATCATTCCCTTCATTCGAGACTGGGCTGGGGTTCTGTTCGGGTGATGCCATTACCAATACATAATGTCTCTTGCTTGAGACGAAAGCGTGCACCAAATAAGAATATACAAGAAGAGAAAGTGAAGAATGTAAGGTAGGCCTACAATGCGAATTTTCTTTGTTGCCAGTTTAAGCCTAATGTTCCAAAAACAAGAGCCTCTTGCTGCGAGCAACCAGGGTCGGCAAGTGGCGGAAGGGCATCTTTATATGCCTGGTAACAAGTTGAATAGAAGTACCGCGACCAATTGATATGTAATATCTGAGATAAACACCAAAGAAATGTGGATAGAACGGGTCGTCAGTATCGGTGAAGCAATTGCTTCGTATTCCTTGCATTTCAAGCTCACAGCCGATAACGCCGAGCAAGAGGGGCGAGGAAGGCGCTGACGTCCCATTCGCATGGGAATGGCGAGCTAATGGCCCGCGCAAACTCAGAGCCGCTCTTCAGCCGAGTTGTGGCCATTGTTGCTTGACTATCATGAGCTATGGAGATGGCGTGTGAGATGCTGAAAGCATCGCCATCCTGCAAAACAACACGAATAACGGACCCTGACTTCGGCGTTACCTCGGCTTTTACCAAGGAGTCACACATGGCATCAGCTAAGCCGGTTGAGGCTAGAGTGATGCATAACTTCGAGGTGCCTTTGAAACACATCAAGTCCGATGGCTTTCACCAATATTACACTGCCAGTCGGCTCCTCTTTGTGCCTGCATGCGTCTCACTATTCGCCTTCTGAGCATGACCGGCGACATCGCCGCAACTCTGGCAGTAGGTCGTCGGCTACGAGGCAAAGTAGGCTCGTATAAGGTTTTGAAGCAATTTACGAAGGATCGAGATGTCTGGAAAGCTATGTGAGCTACCTACCATATGTCTAAGAACCAAGTGCGCGCTGCTGTCCTTGGCTGACCAGGCGGCAGTGATGAGAACGCTCGTGAGGTGGTCATCAAGAGAGCGCTGCCACATCTCTTGAGCATTGAGCGCGAAATTCTCGAAATTGTACAAAATCACACATGCATTCGCCAGATGATTGATAACATCGAAAATCCCTCCTCGTTGGTCTTAGAGTACCTGGACGATAACCTCTTGGACGTATGCAGTCGGAAAAGACTGCAAGGGCCAGACGTGAAAGTCATTGCTCGCACTGTACTGGAAGCGCTTGCTGTGCTCCACGAGAATGGCTTTGTGCATACTGGTCAGTAACCGTGCTTTATCACACCGCCAACTGCTGTCCTAATACTATATTTGAGAAGATGTTAAGCCCGACAACGTTCTCATTAATTGCGGTAATGACTCAACCCGCTTCAGCAGAGTTGCGCTGGGAGATTGTGGCGATGTGTATCGATATCCAAACTCTCATCCGCTCGAAGAAAGTCACGTGATCAGTGCCGCAATATTCAGAAGTCCTGAAGCACAATTGAATCTCAGATGGGGGCCGCCGACTGACATATGGTCTCTTGGTGCCACCGTATGTAGCTAAATACCCCTTCGGCCAGACTCCTCGTACTGATCAGTGCAGCTGATCAGTCTCATATTCGGCGGAAACTGGCATATCTGTATGCCAGCAAATGTTCCCTTTGATGATGATTATTACGGGTTTTGGGTGCTCGTTGAACAGGTCAGGCGCTTCGGGCCGTTCAATGACAGTTTCGAGGAGATCGCGGATACGGAACGCCTCGCAATCTGCACTGGTGCAATTGTCTAGATACAGGAGAACCAAAAGTGGCTCCCGTTCTCTATGTCCGAAGACGATGAACTCGCACAGCCGGACAGGGACTTCATCGCGAAAATGATGAAATTAGATCCGAGGGACAGACCGACAGCAAGGGAGCTTTTGCAAGATGCGTGGTTCAACCCATGAAGCTGCTGGACGCTGGTCGAACACAGAAATGGAATCTCGTTCTTAATTTTCACATTATCGAGCTTCAATGGAATTTGTCTCTTGTTCCTGCGCCTGCCTCCTCCAACATCCATATTTGCCGGTCCTGAGCATTGCCGCTGCACTTCTCGACTATATGGGGCCTTGTATGCGAGCTGTGCACCATGCCGGCTGAATCTTCGCTGCGGCCGTCAGAGGTTTCGACAGCGCTTCGTCAGCTGCTGCTCGGCAGACGTGCTATGATTGCGACGGTCGTGTCGCCCTAGCATCCTTGCCGGAAGCTGGAGATCTTAACCAGTATCGTAGGAGAATTGAGCATTGGTGAAACGGTGGCCGGCGCAGGGACGTAGAGGCACGAGGGTCAGGAGCGGTCGTCGAGTAGAAAGATGTTCCCGTATGTTCTGGAGAGATATAAATCTTCGTCTGAGTTGAGTTGCAACTCGAAGATATAAGGCGGCGAACGAGAGGAGCGGACCCGGCTGTATCACTGGCTCAGATCATAGACTAAAGAATGGATTGCGGACGGTACAAGCACCTGGCGGAGTCTTGAGTCTAGGCAAAGTAGGCGAATTCAGAGGTACAAAAGATCGCGATCGCTGTGGGACTCTCTTTGACCGAGTCGGTACCGCTGAAGCGGCGCCGGCGAAGCGATCGTCGCTGCTGTCAACATAGATATTCAATTTGTGGGTGCATTTCGCCTCACGCCACGCAGCGCATAACAACGTCGAGCGACTGGCTTGTAACGACTGAGAACGATTGGATCATAGGTATGATTGATTTACCTTCGCGCCACTCACTGCAGGTCTCTAAGCCGGTGCTGAACTGAATGGCCATTGCCGGCCTCATGTAGTAGTACATGGGAACATGTAGACGCTACTTTGACGATCACGATGAGTAGGTAAGTTAGTACTCTCATGGCTAACAAGATTGAATAATGGTATTACATAATACAAGCTGACAGGCTCGGCTGCTTATAAGAGTGCCAATGCGAAATGAATAGAATGAAAGACGACGTTTGTTAGCTGGTAAGGCAAAGTGCTAGTGCAAATTCCCTTGCGACCCATGCAAGGCGCATCAGAGTCTCTGCAATCTCATATCAGAAAGAGGCGCCCCTACCAGAAATACATACTGAGCCTTGAAGGATCTCGCAAGCATTACTAGTGGGATCCATTGAGTAGGTTTGGTGGCCGCTATATCGCCTGTGCAAACTTCCTCATTCCTGAAAGATCGGCCGTGCTCCTGTTTTGAAATCGTGAAATCTTTCAAGAATTGACGAAAATAAGATGCTGATCAAGACCTCCATCCTGTTGGTTATACTCTCCACTCACCAGTCATTGACTCTCCCCAACCCACTCCTACCAGCCAATTCCATGACACTGTTGCGAAATCTGAGTTCAGGGCAGCAGTGTAGCATGGTTGGCTGTGGTAGCCCGTTCCACGACGGAATCGCTTTCTGCCGGAGTCTGAACCAGGGCTGTTCGTTCTGCGGTCCGAATCCTCGCGCCTTGGTACCTTTTGCGACGTTCACTTGTGGAGGGCATTGGCAACAATCGTCACTGGACGAAGGCTTCCGGGCTGCGAATTTGTCGGCGAACGCTTCTGCCGTTAAGGGTGTGACCGGCAGTCATGGGACGTGAAGGATGTCGCTGCATTCAATGAGGCTGATTTTCCTTACGTCTCCAAACACTCGAGTGTCACCGAAACCTTTTATCTCGGCGAGACGTCCGAACTTTGGCTGCTGTGACATTGCTCGAACCCATATCTGTTGTACGATGCGACATTCCGATCGTATCTTCCTGAACCGGTAATACATCCCACCATGCCAGAGTCCCCAGCCTCCGCATACGCCTGGCTTGTATGCCATAGCTGATTGTACGATGTGCAATTTCAAGACGGGGAAAGGGGAGCGACAGAGGTATTCTCCTCGAAGCCTCCTCCTCGGTTCGCTGCAAAAACAAAGCCATCGCAGGATCGTAATCACCAGCGGAGGTACGTATATCTGGGGAACTCATGGTCACCGTGATGAACGCCGTCGAGTCGGGATATTCTGGAGCGCCAAGGTCCGCAAAGGGGTCTGTGACATAATCCACAAGGCCTTGTATCCTTTTCGTGACAAAACCACCCATACCTAATCTACCTGCGCAGAATGTCGCCAGATATGCCGCCATCCCTCTGACATCGTTCGGTCTCAACACTATGGACTTGATCTTGACCGGACCCGCGACTTGGACAGCGAGTTTCACACCCGCATACGACACCTCGACTGGCAGATTGTACAGCGAGCCTCGGTCCTCCAATTTTTGAGTCACAGTGTATGTGACAGCATTTGTGCCATGAGGGAGGATGCCACCAGTATGCAACCCGTCTTCTCTCTTGAGGCCAGCACCGTAAGCAGCGTGACAAAAGGCGAAATTGGGCAACGAAGGCTCGATGGGGACGGGAGGGACGTATGACGTGACATTTGAGAGGGTTGAGATGTTGATCATTGTACATGTTGCAGGGTCAATCTTTGGGGGAGCAGTCGCTGTGGAGGAGCTTTTGAATAGATGTATTGAATCGATTGAACGAAGATTCTTATCGTTCGAATTTTGCTCGTCGCCTCTATAGAGGCTTTCGTGCGCGAGATGCGCATGACAGGAACAGCACCGAGCGCCTCGACAGTGGCTCATGTCGCGCTGTTAGCGGTCGATAATGCCTGATCCCCCGTGTAAAGAATCAGGACTACTGGTCTCATCGCTTCCTTGTTCGTGCTAGCTTTGAGAATCAGGTTTCCAATGAAGCGTGCGTCTGAGCGAACATCCTAATTCGGAGGACTTGGTGCGAGACCTTAGGCCCAGGTGGTCTGCGCATGCTTGTGATCAGACTTCCCAGGACGTAGCATTTAGGATATCTGATCTGTGCACATGTCTCTGAAGCAAGAATTTCTGCCAGTCAGCCATGGCCTGCCTCGTATTCAGACCACACACGCCATCTTTCCTCTTTACGACGACTGATGCAATATTGATTTCTGAAAGGCTTCCGTGGATGGGGTAAGCCACAACTTGATCACAGATATTCCTTCTTCCTGCTCGTCCGTGTGTACTGATTCATGTGCCATTCCGTGTCCCCACTCTTAGTCTCCAAAGTCCCGCCTCTGATCTCAAAAAGACGCATTGTCATCCTCGGTCCTACTTCTGCCAATTCTACGTCCTTATATCCCGTGCGGACGAAAACGTGATGCCTTACTTCAACGCTATCTTCAATATTCTTGAAGGTGACGATTCGGCTCCCAACTTTTTGATTCGATGTTGCTGCTTCTCGGGGTGGAAAAAGGTGCTTTAGAATTTGAGCCACACGCTTGCCAAGAGGAGTATTAAAATTCTCAAATATGAGGTGAGGGTATGATTCGCTAATGGTGCCTTTACTGGAATTTGGAAGATCGTGGCGGAGGAAAACGTTGTGTAGGGAGAATGAAGCCGTGGGGCCATGCGGCAAATGTGAGATTGTGAGAGCTGTTGGCACACCGCGATGCTCGTGGAGGAGAAGTAGGTCCGTCAATGACGAGGCGTTGGCACTACTGACGAGATTGGGCAAAATAAGCGTCCCACGATTAAGACGTATAGACGTGGGAAGCAGTAATCGTATTTCTTTCGCGAACGCCGAAAGTCGGGTTGAAGGGGAGCGTGAAGTCGTCACTAGGGGGCGTGGGTCTGCAATGCCGGATAGGTGAGCGTACTCGTCGTCAATATCGTTGTGGGCTTCAGCGCTCTCATCGAACTTGTAGTCCTCGCGTAGGGTCTTGTCGTTGGCTATAGTAGGATCAAGCGGCTTGCCAGTAGCCAAAGAAGCCTTGAGCTTTGCCCGTTTCTCGGCAGTCTCTGCTTCGCGTAGGGTGAGGGCACGGCGGTGAAGGTAGTCCCTTCGTTGGCGGGCTTGCCTTCTCTTAAGCGGGGATATGTCAGTGAATATTGTAGCGATCAGCAATCAGAGTGCTACTAACAATCATGTTGAAGGATCCTACGGCGTGCCTTGTGTCACGCGACACAGACTCCGTTCTTCTAGATTGTGTACAATAGACAGTTAGATACCTCAGAGAGATCTGAAGATTTTCTTAGCGGGGCCGAGGCTTGGCATTTCTAGGGCCGATTGCCGATCGAATTCCTTCAACTCCTCCTTCGACACCTTACATCTGGCCCTTTACGACACACCTTCTGTTTGCTTTTCATGGTGCTGGAGTCTAGTGGTGGTCTGTTGTTTTCCTCAGCTCCTCAAGAGATTTTGAGAGCTTGCCAATCTCACACCAATCTAAAGCCCGGGTAACCCACGACCTGCCAAAAATTCCCAAGTACAATTATTGCACCAGCCACTATGGAAGGAGCTTTTACCCACCTGGGCAACCACTTGATATCAGACTCGGCTTCTACTATTAACGCGGGGGACGATCTCTCTACTATCGACCCTGATGAGAGTATCCTTGACCGCGAATATGGCAGAGGCAACCTGACAGGTGGACCCAGACGACGCCGACATGATGACGATGAAGAGGGTACCGAGGCCTTCGACGATGATGACACAGAAAGCATGGTCAGTATGCCAGTGGATGGCGTAAATGGCAAACCAGTTGCGCGCCCAGAAGAAGAAAAAGAGCTACCACCACACGCATGCGCGTAAGTAGCTACAGGCTTGGAGACATGTTAAAGCAGGCTCTGATTGTCACTTCTTTCCCGCAGATATTGTGGTATACACAATTCGGCCTCCGTCGTCCGCTGTCTGGCTTGTAGCAAGTGGTTCTGCAGCGCCCGTGGCAACACTTCCTCGTCTCATATTATTAACCACTTAGTTCGCGCTCGCCACAAGGAGGTTCAGCTACATCCAGACTCGTCGCTGGGAGATACAGTCCTGGAGTGCTACAACTGTGGTACAAAAAACGTCTTTCTGCTTGGTTTCATACCAGCCAAGTCTGATACCGTTGTGGTACTCCTCTGTCGTCAGCCGTGTGCCTCCATGCCTTCCTCCAAAGATATGAATTGGGATGTGTCACGTTGGCAACCGCTGATTGAGGATCGATCTTTCCTGTCTTGGCTGGTGGCCGCCCCTTCAGATACCGAACAGTTACGTGCTCGACACTTGAGCCCTCAGATGATTGCGAAGCTCGAAGAGATGTGGAAGGACAATGTGTCAGCCACAATCGCAGACTTGGAGAAAGGCGCAGGTGTTGATGACGAGCCGGCCCCCGTCCTGCTACACTACGATGACGCTTACCAGTACCAGAACGTCTTTGGGCCCTTGGTCAAGATCGAGGCGGATTACGACCGGAAGTTGAAGGAGTCACAATCGCAAGATGGGCTTATTGTTCGATGGGACTTTGGTCTGAACAACAAGCACCTTGCCAGTTTCGTGCTGCCAAAGCTGGAGCTTGGAGATGTCAAACTTGCCGTGGGAGACGAGATGAGGATCAAGTACACTGGAGAACTTCGTCCGCCGTGGGAAGGCGTAGGCTACGTGATCAAAATTCCAAACAATCAGTCGGACGAAGTTACCATCGAGCTTCGTGCCAAGGGCGATCATAAGTCCGTGCCCACGGAGTGTACCCACAATTTCAGCGCAGATTATGTCTGGAAAGCAACATCATTCGATCGCATGCAGCTTGCCATGAAGACGTTTGCTGTAGATGAGATGAGTGTGTCTGGCTACATCTTTCATCGCCTGCTGGGCCACGAAGTTGCTGCAGCACCAATGAAGACTCAGATGCCCAAAAAATACAGCGTCCCTGGCTTGCCAGAGCTGAACAGCAGTCAGATTAGCGCTGTGAAGAGCGTGCTTCAGAAGCCACTCAGCTTGATTCAAGGTTGGTCTTCCCCGTCCCTGCGGGGCCATCTGATTAACCCATTCAGGCCCTCCTGGAACAGGGAAGACCGTCACATCTGCTACGATCATCTACCACCTGGCCAAGATCAACGGAGGCCAAGTTCTGGTCTGTGCTCCATCCAACGTTGCCGTGGACCAGCTCTGCGAGCGGATCCACAAAACCGGTCTGAAGACTGTCCGTGTTACTGCCAAGTCGCGCGAGGATGTTGAGTCTCCCGTAGGCTTTCTATCTCTCCATGAGCAGGTCCGTATGAATGACAGCAACGTCGAATTGGTCAAGCTGAACCAGCTCAAAGCCGAGCTGGGAGAACTATCAAGTCAAGATGAGAAGAAGTTTAAGCAGCTCACCCGCAGCGCTGAACGCGAAATACTGCAGCACGCAGACGTGATCTGTTGTACCTGCGTTGGGGCCGGGGATCCACGTCTTGCAAGGTTCAAGTTCCGCACTGTTTTGATAGATGAATCTACTCAGTCTGCAGAGCCCGAGTGCATGATTCCATTGGTTCTTGGCTGCAAACAGGTGGTACTTGTTGGGGATCATCAGCAGTTGGGACCTGTCATCATGAACAAGAAGGCGGCCAAAGCAGGCCTCAACCAATCCCTTTTCGAACGCTTGGTCATTCTTGGATGCGCTCCAATTCGGCTGAACGTTCAGTACCGCATGCATCCCTGCCTATCCGAGTTCCCATCCAACATGTTCTACGAAGGGTCTTTACAGAACGGTGTCACTATGCAGCAGCGTATTCGTCGTGACGTGGATTTCCCTTGGCCAGTGATAGACTCACCCATGATGTTTTGGTCCAATCTTGGCAACGAGGAAATCTCGGCTTCCGGAACCTCATACCTCAATCGCACCGAAGCCTCGAATGTGGAGAAGATAATCACTCGCTTCTTCAAGGCAGGTGTACAGCCCGGTGATATTGGTATTATCACACCGTACGAAGGTCAGCGAAGCTACGTGGTTAGCTCAATGCAGACCAACGGCACGTTCAAGAAGGAAAATTACAAGGAAATCGAGGTTGCCTCGGTGGATGCATTCCAAGGACGAGAGAAAGACTTCATCGTTCTCTCCTGCGTGCGCTCGAACGACCATCAAGGGATCGGATTTTTGAGTGACCCTCGTCGTCTTAACGTTGCGCTCACTCGCGCCAAGTATGGCTTGGTAATCTTGGGCAACCCCAAGGTTCTGTCCAAGCATCCGTTGTGGCACTATCTGCTCTTGCACTTCAAGGAAAAGAATTGCCTGGTGGAAGGGCCACTTTCGAACTTACAGATCTCCTTGCTGCAATTCAGCAGACCAAAGCAATTGTACCGTGGCCCTCAGCGCTACCAAATGTCATACAACCGTGCTTCTGAAATGAGCAACGGCATTGCCAACGGACGCAACGGGACTCGCCAGGAGTACAACGACGCCGGGTCACTGGTTGGCTACATCCCTGACGACGTGTCGTCGGTGCATTCGTCGTCGGTCGGTGGAGTCGGTGTTCCTTCGCAATACCCCCAGATGTTCTCCGGATTCCAAGATACTTGGCCTGGGATCAACGGACGCCGCGCCAACGGCGCCAAGAGCCGTGCAGGTACCGAAAGCATTGCAGGCGAATCCGTTGCTGCCACCGAGTCGGATGTGAATGGTCCGACCAGCACCGTCGACGGCGGAAAGGGTGGCGTCAGTCTGGCTGGTCTCACCATCAATGATGCCAAGCAAGCTAGTCTGAACCAATCGGACCGTCTCAAGCGCTATGTCGAATCTGGCGGACGTCCTGGAGATGGCAGTATCTATGGTGGGAGTTCTGCCAGTAGTCGTCTACCACGTGGTGAAGACGAAGACGTCCGAAGTGTGTCTACGGCGTTTGCCAGCCAGGTCGGGCTCGGTAATTACGATTGATCGGACCGCGCTCATCGAGTTGACACGATTTTGATCTGTTCTCAAAAGCGAATCAATTGTTAGAAATATCAATAAAGGCACGAAAATCGATGCTCTTGTACACTGGCAGCCATACCGGTGACGACTGCGCGAGAGCTTCGTGGTATTTGAGAGTAGGACCAGCCTTCCAGAGAGACGACCCAGCGAAGGGTCGAAGAGTCTCAGCGATGCCTCAAAATCAAGAAAGGAGCAGGGGACGAGCAGATGGTGGAATTGAGACGCATGTTAGCAGAGGCAGCAGCATCATACAATGGCTACTGCAATGTTCTTCTACAGGACTAGGAAGGGCCTTGGTCTTCGGCCGGAAAATTGTCATGCTACCAACTGGCTTCGATGCACATTGCTTCATCTTCAACGGTTTGGACATGCTTCCTTTGCGGTAAACACATTCCTTCTCCATTTAAACATGCATGTTTTATTAGTTGATTAATTGTCAGATATAATACATCAGTCTTTACCGAAGGCGCTCCAATGATCGTCTACGCGTGACCACTTTATGACGCCCAATGCTAGTGACAATCCTTTCAATTCAAGACCAATGTCATATTGGAGAATTAGAGTGGATTATATATATAGAGTGCCATGATAGAAGGAACGTGCAAAATGCATAGGTATCATATCAATAGGGGACTGGGTGTGTACCGATGACTACCCCCAGAGTTTGGCCTCTCATTTGAGCTTCATCTATTTATACGAGTCCGGACGCTAGAACTACGGCACTTGGGACGGCATGTCGTGCAGGGTCCATTTCCTGTCACGCACATTGTTCCCGTTTCGCTTATCAAGCCGAGCCTTATTCCACATCAAGCAATAGATCCTGCCGATCTTCGCGCTTATCTGCTTCGTAAGCTCAAAGGAGTATGGTCTAGGGGAGCAAAGTCCTGATCGAGACTAGTCATCTGGCCAAAGCAGGGACCATCAAACTTCGCCTCCTCTGAAATTGCACACCAATGAAGGTCACCCGTCAGGATGGATCGAATTAGTTCAGGAGGATTCGTGCCACAAGCGTGGCCTGCAACGTTGGTTTCAGTCCACGACTTCATCTCTTTCACCCTCTCACATTCCGTACGTTCTTTGTTCTCTACCGCTGTCGGCACTGGACTGCTTGCAGCTTCCATCGCACTCATACCTATTATCCTCGCGCTCTTCTTCTTACGCACCAGCAACGACAGTACGACAGCAATCATGGCGAACGGTCCCACGTTTACCGGCAATGGCGCTGTATCGAACGGCAAACATGCAGACCCCTCGGCAGACTTTAAAGGTGACATCAGAGTCAACAACAAAGCACCGACGAAAGAGCTTCTTGAGAAACTCGCAGACATTCCGGTACTAGATGTGAATAAGAAATCGCATACCTTCAAATCACTCTACTCAGATAACGAGCACGGGCCGAGGCGCGCTCTCGTGGTTTTCATACGGCATTTCTTCTGCGGTGTACGTACTCCTTCCTTCTTTTCCCGGCTGGCTGCATACTCTCCGGCTGGTAGCATACAGCTGTACGAACATAGTCTTTCTAACGCACGCCATATGACCACAGGTTTGCCAGGAATACGTCCGTGTCCTTTCAGAATCCATCCCCCCTTCCACCCTCGCCACCCTCACCCCACCCACAGAGATCGTCATTATAGGCTGCGGCCAGCCTGACATAATCCCAATGTACGCCCGCGAAACCGCATCCGCGTTCCCTATCTACGCCGACCCCACGCGCCGCCTCTACAATCTCCTCGGCATGACCTCCACCCTCAGTCTCGGCTCGCAAAGCCCAGAATACATGAAGAAGGGTTTGTTGAGCCTGTCGGTGCGATCATTTATCCAAGAGCTGAGGAGCGGGCGGAATATGCTGAGCGGAGGCGACTTTCGGCAGGTTGGTGGGGAGTTCTTGTTCGCGGGCGACAAGGTTACCTGGTGTCATCGGATGAAGAATACGAGGGATCATGCCGAGATCACGGAAATACGGAAACAGTTGCGATTGGATGAGCCGCGGAACGAGGCCTCGGACGGGGAGACCCCAAGGGCACGGAAGAGGTGGAGCACGGCGGGGCTGGGAGCAGGTCTTGGACGGAGATTGTCGAGTCGAAGGAGGAGTTGGGCGCCTAGTCGGTCGAGGAGTCGAAATGGAAATATCGATGTGAAGGGTAGTCCGGCCCGAAGTGGGATGGTGGGAGTGAAGGAGGAGGAGACTGCGACTCCGGAGGATGCGCTGGCTAAGTTGGAAGGCAAGGGTGGTTCGCGTCCGATCGGAGGGGAGAATGGTACCCCGCTCAATGGGACTGCGAATGGTACCGTCGATAGCACTGCGAAAGAGAGTACGCTCGGGAACGGCGCTCCTGTCAATGGCTTGGTACATAGCCCTGTAAATGGCATGGGCAATGAAGCGGTGGTGGTGGAGGAGAAGATTATGCATGGTGCCGCTGGCGGCATGGTCAACGGACTTACGAGTGGGACGACGGAGGCTTGAGGGATGTGCTCGCCTATATTCCTCGTATACATCTCATGCTCATGTTTGCGCTGCGTGGACTTACTGTCTTTTGGGCATGCATACTCTGCGATACCCTGGCGTTTCTTTTTCCTTTTTTTCTTTTGGGAAGGGAAAGCATAGATAACACATGGGGGGTTTTTTTTATCGATCGATGGATATCTTAAGTCGTGAAGGTATGGTATGATATGCTATGTTTTGCTATTCGTGTATATGTATGTCCTACTGTAAAATATGAATCCATGTCTCTTCTACATTTGAGGTGATGAAATCTATCGTTATTTTCTAATTCCTTTTGACTTTTACATATAGTTGTCTTGGCTTCCGGTTGGGTTGTATGGTTGGGGCGAAATTCGTTTTCGATATGGAGGGACTGGTCGCCTATGTGGCTGTGGGCTTCTACTCTTATACAAAAGACAAATACCAGCTAGCAAGAATTGTATGCTCGCACTTCCACCCCTCACCAATCCCTCACTTGCTCCTTCGTCCTCGATCTTTGAGCTCCATACATACATACATACATAACCAATCGATCTTGGCTCTTCGCTAAGATCTCTCTTTCCTTGTGTTATATAAGTGGACTGAACCGAGCTTTCGTGATTCGTTGCTTAGCTGGGGTAGTAGGTGGAGATTGGGGTGGAGGTGGAGGCGGAGGTGGTCTTGGGATATGTTGGGGGATTCGGAATCATGGGAGTGTAGGGGGGGTACGTGGTACGAAATGGGGAGGGGGAAAGGGTGTGAGTTGTGTGATTTTGGTAAGGTTTGAATGGGGTTGGATTGGGCTGGGTTGGGGTGATTCTGGATGGTTATGGGTATGTAGTATGGAAGGCCTGGGTTGAGAAATTCAATGGAGAGAATGGAGCTGGGGGGAGGGAAGGGGAGGGGGGGGGGGGTATAGATGGGGTATGCACGTCGAAACTAGGTCCTAAGTATACGTATAAAGCCCAGTCCTAGTAGACCAACATCAATGCGGCGAATTCATATGTCCGCCCTCGTGGACCGACTCAATAGAGGCTACCTGGGTACCATGAACCAACTCTTCCAAAAGGAAAGAAAGAAAGAAAGAAAGAACGACGGTGCTCTTGCAGTGGGTACGAAACTAAAGCGTTGAGATCAATTTTTTTCTTGGACCAACGTGCTTTTCTAGGATAGAGATGAAGGTGAAGATGGAGATGGAGATGGAGATGGAGATAGAAGGATGGGATACGCGAATGGGAGGGGGCTTCGGTGGGTTTTGGAATGGAATTGGAGGAATTAGAGGGATGGGAAGGGATGGGGAGGGTTTTGGTGTGTTGATTGCTATTTGCTGGTTGCAGATTGTCTGTTCTAAGGGCTGCGTTCTTGAGTAGGATATATTGGGACTGCCATGGTAGGATGGCATTGGTATGATGTTGTAGTGGGATGTAGCGATTGTATGATGAGGATAGAAGTCGGCATCGGATTTGATCTCCTACAGAATGATACAGATGATGAATTCTCAACCCACTAGCCATTAACCATCGTCATCCCGGCGGCATGGTAGCGATCACCGATGATCTGATGACTATTCAAAATCCCCTCGATATCCTTCATCTCCCCCTCAGTCAGTTCCACCGCACCCGCATTCTCAACCACACGCTCCGGAGTCGTAGATCCCGGTATCGGAATGATCGTCGGCATGCCCGGCTGCTTCGAAAGCGTCAGGAGCCAACCGAGCGCTAGTTGAGCTGGCGTGCATTTCTTTTTGCTGGCCATGGACTCCAGTTGCTTGACGAGCTTGATGTTGATGTCGAAGTTTTCGGGATGGAAGCGGGGGAGCATGCGGCGGAAATCGCCTTCGGGGATGTCGGCGGCGGATTTGATTTGGCCGGTTAGGATGCCTTTGCCGATTGGCGAGTAGCTGTGTGAGTCATGCCTGTTAGTGTACATTGTCGAGCTGTCAAGGGTTCTTTGGTGATGGTCATAGAGGAAGAAGCAGAAGAAGAAAAGGCTTACGCGATGATTGCGATTCCCTTCTCGGCGCAGACCTTTGCAATGCCATTTGTGAGTGGCTCCGTCGCCCAAAGCGAAAGCTCCACCTCGACAGCTACAATCTTCGTGATTGCCGCAGCTTCTTTGATCGTGTTTGCGTTCACCTCGCTGAGTGCCACGCCTCCAATCTTACCTTCTTTGACCATTTCGGCAAGCGCCCCTAGAGATTCCTTGAGAGGAACCTTGGGGTCCCGTCGTGCACATTCGTACTGATCTATCTTTCCTTTTCCCCCCAGCGTTTTCAAACAGCTTTCGATCTCCGCTCTCATGAATGCGGGGGTGCTGTTCGGAGTCATGTTCTCAATACCGCCCTTGATATTGAGGACGACTTTCTTGGCGTCTTCGGGATACTTGGCGTAGTACTTGCTCAAGAGTACCAACGAGTTATCTTCCAGTGGACCGTAGAATATGCCGCCGTTCCAGTAATTGCAGCCTGCATCGAGTGAAGCTCGCATGGCGGCGAATTTCTTCTCGTCGGATGCGGCAGCATTATGCCAAGTTAAGCCTGGTTGAAGTGAGCCATGACGCTCGGATAAACCGGCATGTATAGTACCCATCAAGCCGTAACCGACGCTTCCGACCTTCTGGCCTCCAACAGTAGTTGTTGCAGGCATTATGATAGATGAAACCGACGGATGAAGAGGACTGTTTGGTATTTTTATGACAAGGAAAGCAAAGATTGACTAGAGAAGAGGACGATAGAACAGACAAAGTCTCAATCTGCGCGGGGGCAAGAACACGATGAGTGGAAATAGATAGGATTGTCGGTTGGACCAGCAATGTCCATGTCTCGAGCCTCTGCCTTATATTCTCATTCCTGTGGAGTAGTGCATACGTAAATGGGGTTAGGATTTAAGGACTGGATATAAGTCCAAGTTCGGCCATAAGATAATGTTTAGTGGCGGTCACAAATCTGGTATGGATCCTATCATATTAGCTTTCAGCTCTTTTGCGACCACGCAAATCATGTCTGATGAGTGTGTATAGGGATATGGTCTGTATCATTCGCAGTACGATGTTGACCGGCCATTCAAAACAGGCAGCGGCTGTAAGGTAAGTGTTCCTCGCCTGCTTGGGACTAGCTCTACTGATGCCTAGCCACTAAGACAGTATAGTACTAGCTCAACATATGGGATCTGGCACTAACTTCATTGGGATATTCAACTCAAAGGTTGGGAATCCTCCCAACTATCAACGTTCTCTCTCATCTCGCCAGTCTTGTGCTCACTCGACCTCGGTCATTACATCCTGTCACAATATGAAGAGAACACTTCGAGAACGTAAAGGCAGTGCGGCGATAGTCCAAGCAGCTGCACCGCGCAAGAGACACGCGATCACAAGCACACGTTCAGCGTCAATCAAAGCATTGTAAGTAGCCTGGTAGCATGGCGAGTGAAGCTGACTGGATAGTAATCAACACAACACCACCACCTCGCCCCTTTTAAAGCTTCCACCCGAGATTCGCACCCAGATTTTTCGCCTTTTGATTGGCGACCGGTTTATCCACATTCTGTATACGGCTACGTCGCCAAACCCTGGCTTTCGTTATTGTGTCTGCACCGCTGCCCAGTCGGAGGACGAAGCTTACAATGACTTCACCAATGACTATAGCAGCATACCATCCCTTCAGGACCCACAATACTACGTCCCTCCCTTCAAACAGCGTCACGCTCATTGCAAACACTGGGACAGGGAGGACGGTAGATTCTTCCGCGACCTTGACCGATTCAATTGGCGGGATATTCCGGTCGTAGATCGACCTCGCAACTTGCTGAGTCTGACGCCTTTACTGCTATGTCGTCAAATGTATGAAGAAGCGAGCTTCCTGCTCTGGACCACAAGCACCTTCTCATTTGAAGATCCGACAACATTGAGGAATTTCATGAGCGGTCGCAACTCCGTGCAGAGGAAGCAATTGACCGCCATCCACATCGACACGCAGTGGGAATTGGAGCCGTTGGAAGACTGGGCTAAGCTGATGACACCAACGTTCGTAAAAAGATTCTCAGGACTCCGGACCCTCCACGCAACGTACGACCAAAACCTCGCAAGAATTAGTTCCCTGCAACTAGGTCGAGTTTCTTTATCGATGCGCGATGAAGATATTAAACCAAGTAATGATATCAAAGGCCCGGTGAAAAGAATGAGAGTGCTCCCACTCAAGCATGTAACTGTCATCATTGCTGATGATGCCGACACTGTCTTGAACTTCCCTAATCATAAATTCCGGTGGACGCTAGCTCAGAAGAGGGAGGTAGCAGACCTTCTGCGAAGGAAGCTGCTCGATCCGGACGGTCACAAGATTACTGCCGACCAACTGCAAGCGGAGACTGCGGATGCTCGAAGAGTTGATAGTATACCGCAGGATAAATGGATAACAGCATCAAGGTGACATTCCAATGAGCTTCCGAGGGATGTATCCGAACTCGGTGCAAAGATTCAATGGCAAGGACGACATGCTTCCTAGCTTCGGTGCGTATTGCTCGGCTTATGGAGCGAAGATGCGTCTAAGGATGGCAGTAAGGGGTAATCATTAGCATCATGTACTGGTTATCTTGGACGCGAGTTGCTTGGGACAAGAACCAAATATGTACAAGTATTTTGGCATTGGAACATGCTGCCCATGGCGTTTAATGCTGAACTATAGATGGTCGCTCATAATCGTTGCATAATCGCTGCGAGAGATCGGCTTAGCATCAGCATATCAGCTTTTGAATCTTCCTGGGCACTAAGCATCCCACGGCAAAGCCGCAGATGGTCGCTCACACTTACTCTGATATAACGGCTTAGCATTAGCCATGTTAACTATCGAGTCTTCCTCCTTAGATACTTTTAATATTCACACACACGAGTAAACGTGACTATACTAGTAACTAACGTTCTAGCTTACAAGTATCATTCTCATCTTCATCAAGGATAAGGGCGAAATGAAAGACCTGTTGTCTGCATGATCACAGTACAAGTACGCTGCGTTGCCGGTTTCGCAATGAATCATCGACCACTACAGTAATGAATTCCTCAAGCCTCTCCAGGGAATATACTTCATCCGCAGACTTCCTGATAAGCGTCAACTTGTTCACCATATCCCGCCTCTCCACCGCGTTCCGAGGAGAAGGCTTGTAAATACGCACCAAGGAACTACTCCAAGCCTCCCCTCTTCTCTCATCATTACCCTCCGCGACGAAATCCGTCGCTTGATAGACTCGCTTTTTCTTATCTTTCAAGTCCTCTGATGCGGGCAGAACTGGCCGTTGTTACAGCTATGATGAATTCTTTATGTTCTGGCAAGTTTTCAAAGGCTCGGGGGGTGTCGTGCACTGATATTGTGAGGGTATACTATTTTTTATTATGATTTTTAGAGGATTCTGCTTCTGCAGCGGCTGCTGGCGCTGAATTGAGGGTGAGCCGTCCCTGAAGGTACTTGAGCCGGGGTGAGCTCTTCCGGAGCATTCTAGAGATGTAGCATGCTGGAGCCCGAATGGGGTATGTCGAGCCCAGTTGCAATTGCCTTTCGTTGCCGGGTCTCTGCCACATAGACCTCCGATCCAATCAATCCGACCCAAACTTCTATTGCATCTGGCGAGACCTTTCAATCCGGCGGCTTGATATGGTCAAATCCTCTCGCTACAATGTGAATAATGCGTATATATCGGCGTTGACCCATACCTTGTCTCAATATTCGCTCCATGTGGCTCCTGCTATTCGTTTCATGACCCCTCCTAGGACCAAATAGGTAGGGATGAATGGGCAATTAGAGCACATCTCAAGTCGTGTATTTGCGGGAGCTGATGACAAAAGCAATGTTTGTGAGTCCCAAAGATTGTTACTGTTTCAAAATCCGGGTATTCGTACGTTGTAGCTGCCTCCTTCGCTAAGTGTTCAACCAAGGATCTTGAAGAAGTTCTCCGGCAGTTGCTCGGTCTTCTGGCTTCCACCTTAGCATTCTCTTCACGAATTCGAGAAAGAGTCTCTTGTCTTCCCCAGTCAAGGATGTCACGCAGCTCTCGAAGGTAGGAGCGTTTGAAGCCGTGCTGGGCCTGTGTAATAACGTTCCTTGGGTTCAGCGTCAGCGAGGACCGTAATGTGATAATCTGGCAGATGAAAAGGACTTTGCACCTTCTGCAGTGA
>JAABUX010001597.1_pt1 | contig 33834 bp, 31 predicted proteins | sample 5561851 | NCBI WGS metagenome assembly JAABUX01 (sample SAMN10711883, study PRJNA513361) | rock metagenome | isolation source: Antarctica rocks | place: Antarctica: Victoria Land, Richard Nunatak red sandstone | collected 2016-01-03
GAGTGATCTGCCCATGTTGAGAGGTCGCAGCAGAGCTGAGTGAGGCTCTCCTCTTACAGGGATTGGGAAAGTACCTCTCTGGTATGTCATCCAAAGTCTTTTGCAAAAAACTGTGGTGCACCCCATGACCACCTAACTAATAGATCTACAGCCTGGACCCAGCCATCACAAGTCAGCAGTGCTTCCGGCTACATCACTTGCTGGGCCGCTCCCCCCAGGCTGTAAGCAGAAACCAGATCGCCCGGTACTCGTCGCTCGCCATCTCCTCCATCACACGATGGTAGAGGTGCTTGGCCTCCTCTTCGGTGGCGACTCCCTGCTTCACGAGGAAGGGACGGATCAGCTTAAAGGCGATCAGGGCATCTTGATATGCGCTTTCGTGCGCTTCTGCTCCAACTGACACATCGATGGCGTGCGCCTGTTGACCAAGGTGTTCAAATCCAGCCTCGCGTAGGAACTGTCCGAGCATTGGTGTAATACAAATATGACGGCCATCCGGTGAGAAGCTTTGTCCAGCCTGTGCTAAGGCGGTTGTGAAGAGTGCACCAAATTGTTCATTCGCTGGACTGTTGGTGATGTTATATTCCGCCTCAGTGAGACGCAATATCCCCCCGGGACGCAAAATGCGAAAGCACTCGCGGACAAGCGACGGCCATGCTGCTGGCGGCATGAAACCCAACAGTAACCGCGCGTTGACGAGGTCAAACTGCTGGTCAGGAAACGCCAGCGGTTGGAGGACGTTCATGATATGAAATTCGGCGTTGCGAACACCCTGCACCACCGCTTGTGCGCGAGCATACTGGATCATCGGCTGGCTGATATCAATACCTACCACCTTCAACTCCGGGTCGGCGTGCGCGACCTGCAATGCCCATCCGCCCGGACCACAAGCTAAGTCCAAGACATTCTGCACGCTCCTGAAATCGGTGCGCTCCGCAAAGAGGCCTCCGGTATGCTTGGTAATCAGCCGATCTTGGTAAACCAAGCGTGCCATCTCACGCGCATCAGCCACATCAATGACATAGGTATTCTCTGCTTGAGGCGTATCGTCAGCAGCAGTACGCGACGAATCACGTGACATAGACATCAGTTCTCCATCCTTCCGCTTCGCGTGCGTCTCGGACGACGCACGCGATAATCATACGGTTCTTGTGAGCGGTGAGGTGACCAGCGAATCACGGTGGTACGAGGAATCCTACCGCTCGCTCATAATCAAGTATAAACATCCCGTCAATCACTAGTTTGCACCTTTGGTGTGTAACATCATCTATATCATCTGAATGTGGCTAGGTGATAAGGTCGAGAAGCACGCCCTAATCCAAAAGTGCCATGTTCGCAACAGTAGCCTGTTCACAACACTCCCGCAGTGCTGAAGAAGCGGTGAGACTGGTGGTCAAAGCAACCTTCGATGACGATGGCAGCTGCCATCGTCATCGAAGGTTGGAGCATGACATCACTACTCCACAAAGTCCTTCCAATTGGTGCAAAAATACATCAAAAGATACTCCAATAGGTTCTGGCTCTCCTGAGAGGCATGAGCAACCATGAATGCTTGCAGGGCATACCTCATCAAGGTTCTGGTAACGTCTATCTGCTGTATTCCTTGCAGAAAAGAAGCTTCTAGCGTGTAAATGTTAAAATTCCAATTTCTTAGCTTGAGAGCAAGATGTCTTGTGCAACCGTTTCACACTCCACAGTCTGCTTGCTCCCATCGCGTCGGGTATTCCGTGGCATGAGTCAAGTTATTCGACGATCAACAGAGAGCGTATTACTTGCTCATGCCTAATGGTCGAACAATCAAGAGTGGACGTTTCGCTGTCTGGATCAATCGCTCTGCAATACTGCCCGGCGTCCAATGTGCGATGCCACTTCGTCCATGCGTAGCAAGAGCGATTACATCACACGAAGAAGATATATCTTCTTCGTTGTCAGCACCCACCTGTTCCGCTGCACGAAGAATACCCGCCACGATATCAGAATCAGTCATAACCGTCCAGGTTACTGTTAATTGCGTATTTTCTATCAAATTGGTGCTCTTTTCTGCACGAATGCGCGCTGCGGTCTCTACGAGCGCATGTTCTGCTGTTTGCACTTCATCTCTTTCGCGGGAGGTACCCTGTGGTCCTTGCCCCAATGTCTTCACCACACGTAGAAGACGGAGTTCTCCGTGCTTCGATGCCGATAATGCCATCGTGAGTTGTACTGTTGGCCCAATGACCTCCGCCGCAAAACTAGAGCCATCGAGTGGGACAAGAACCCGTACTGTTTGTGCATTCAATGGGAATGGATGCTCATGATGCAGGAGGAATACAGGAACTGGAGCATGGCGCGCAATCTTCGCAGCCACACTTCCCATGATCCACCGTTGAATGCCACTACGTCCGTGGCTACTCATGACAATGGCGTCACAGCCCTCTTTTTCCACCGTTTCAAGAATGGTCTCAGCATCCTGTCCAAAGGTGGCACGTATTTCTACTGGAAGATTACAGAAGTCGAGGTGCTGTGCTATCTGCTTCAGATAGGCTTCATCATCGGCAAGATGTGCCTCGATGAGCGCGTCTGTTTCCAGGGAATCCAACCCTTCAGCATAGTCAACCCCTGCAACACGCAAAAGGAAGATACTTCCATTGAAAGTGCGTGCAAATGGAGCTGCGACAGGGAGGGCCTCCTCTGCAAGTGGTGATCCATCAAGTGGTATGAGAATGTGGTGAAACATGTCTTTCTCCTTCTGAAAAATTTCTATCAGTAAGTGAACAATGTAGCTCTTTCTGTGTAGTGAAGCTATGAGTAAAGCACGTTGATCGTTGGGTCTGGCGTGATAGACACGACAGGCACAGTTCCAATCTCCTCAACCCTTGCTCCTTCGAGAATTTTGTTTATGAGTGGTGGCTCAGCAAGCTCTGGCGTATACCGACAACGAAGCATCTGACCACGATTGGAAACACGCTCTACAGATGAACCAGAAACAGTGCGATAAGAGGATGAGTAGATAGCTCAACTACCATCTATCCTCATGATTACTCCATGCCTCAAGCTTGCTCATAATTTCACGAAGAGCAACACCTTTGCTGGTCAGCCGATAGACGACCTGTATGGGAGGTCCTGGCGTGACCTCTCGCGTGACCACATCTTCACGAAGTAATTCTTTCAGCCGTTTTGAAAGTACCTTCTCGCTCATCCCTTCGAGTTGCTTCGCTAATCCACTGAATGTGTAAGGTCCTTTGAGTAGAATCATGAGAACATGGAGCATCCACCTCTGACTCATAATATTGAGAGTATGTCGAGTTCGATCATTCATTCATTTTGTCCTAAAAGCACTTTCAGGGGCAGAGCAACATCAGCGTGAACACATTTTTTCATACATTTTTACCTCTTTTCTCTCAGGAGCGGGAAGTATGATCGCTAGGCACTTGCATGCGTACAGCAACAACCAGAAGAAGAACGCTAATGCATGCGAGTGCCACCGCAAGTATATGCAGACCGCCGGTTGTAATCGCACCGCTAAACAGGAGTCCGAGCAAGCTCGTCGAGAGAATACTGCCGATGTAGCGAAAGGTTTGGAACTGTCCCGCGGCAACGCCCATGTCTTTGGCAGGCGCGACAGCATAGAGCGCGGCTTGCAGACCCAGGTTTTGCAAGCCATTGGGAATGCCAAGAATCACAATGACTGCAAGCAGAAGAACCACTGGTGAGTTTGACTCGAAGAACAGGAGAAGGAGTGTTCCCACACTCAATGCAAGCGCACCGAGCAAGAGCGCGCGTCTGATGCCAGATCGACGCAGGATTTGGATCGCCGCAAAGGTCGTCAGGACGCCTACACCTGCGAAGGGTAGCATCAGGAGCCCAGAAAGTGTGGGACTAAAGCCACGGGCTTTTTCCAGCCAGAGAGGCAGACCAAAAAAGAGGGAGTAGAAGACAAAATTGACTGCTGCAAACTGCACATAGACCTTCACCAACTGGCGATTGAACAGGAGTACCCTCACGTTGAAAAAGGGAGTGCGTGCCCTATACTCCCAGAAGAGCAGCAAGACCAGAAAGACCAGAAAGACAGGCAGCAGCAACCAGAATGGGTTGCCTGAAAGTGCGAGTAAAAAGACGAGCAGGCTGGTGAGCGTTCCGCTGAAGAGGATCACTCCTGGCACATCCAATGCACGCACTGCTTGACTGAAGGTGACCGAGAGTACCTGGGTTCGATGCTGTTCTTTATGAGAAACTGGACGGTCTTTCGGCAAGACGAGCAGAGCCAGGATAAGTCCGATGACCACGAGTGGGACATTGATCAGGAAAATTGCTTGCCAGCTCGCAACGAGCATCAGCACTCCGCCGAGTGCCGGACCAAGTGCCGCGCTGACGTTTGACGTCATCGAAATCGTTCCCAACGCTGCAGCTGGTGGTTGCGCGGTCTCTCCTGTCACAGTGCGTGCTTGGGCACGAAAGAGAGCCAGACCAGCCGGATACGCCGCCGAGGTGCCGAGTGCTTGCAGCACGCGTAGGGCAACGAGCCAACCGAATGCAGGAGCCCAAGGAGCGAGTAGGCTCGTGCTTCCAACAAGCACAAGGCCAAAGCAAAAGATGCGACGTGGTCCGATCATATCTGCGAGACGACCCATGAGTGGCTGACCAACTGCCGCAGCGAGATAAAAGCTGGAGACGAGCCAGGTCGCAGTCACAATCGTGACATGAAAAGCGGATCCTAAGCGAACCAGCGAAACCGCAATCATCGAAGAATTGAGAGGATTCAGTAATGTTCCCAGAGCAATGGTTCCGACAAGCCTCCAAGGTAAGATGGACCGATCTGAAGAAAGACGTGTCTCTTTGTTCTGCGTCGTAAGCATAGAAAACCTCCGATTTCCTGTCTGCCAGGTGAATACCATAACAGAAATATGTCTGGCTATCAGCTTCAGCAAGGCATTGTTCTGAGCCGACCCCTGTGCTTTGATTGTAACCCTGTTCTTGTATGCGTTACAATATATATATGTTCATGCATTCATGAAGCGTTATCCATAAGGGAGGAGAAACGGACGCGATGGATCTGCTCCAGCTACGCTATTTTCGAACCGTTGCCCGATATGAGCACATGACGCAGGCGGCTCAGGAACTCTACATTTCTCAGTCCTCATTGAGCAAGACGATTGCTCACCTCGAACACGAGTTGGGCGTCTCGCTGTTTAATCGACAGGGGCGCCAGATCCAGCTCAACCAGTATGGCAAAGCGTTTCTTCGGCGGGTCGAGCAGGTTTTCGCTGCGTTGGATGATGGACAGCGCGAGCTAGTTGATCTGGCGGGAGGAGAGCAGGGACAAGTGGTACTCGCTTCGATGAGTGTGTATCTCCTCCCTGGCCTCTTACATGCCTTTCTTGAGCGCTATCCAGGCATCAACATCCGACTTTTTGGCAATCCTCGTCAGGAAACGCTCGCTCAGCTTGAACGAGGAGAGGTTCATCTCTATATCACGTCCCCACCGATCGAACGGCCAAGGATCGAACGCGCGTCTTTGATGATGGAGGAGATTCTGCTTGCGGTCCCACCGGGGCATTGGTTGGCGGAGCGTGAAACGATCCGGTTGAGCGAAGTTGCGCGTGAGCCTTTTCTGGCACTCAAGCGAGGGTACAGTCTGCGTGAACTTACCGATACCTTGTGTCAACAGGTGGGATTCACTCCAAACGTCGTGTTTGAGGGTGATGAGCCTGTAGCACTGCTACATCTTGTCAAAGCTGGACTGGGCATTGCCTGCATTCCAGCTCTCGTTTGGAAGAGTGTCCCTGAGATAGCAGTCGCACACGTCCATATCGAGGAGCCATGCTGCCAACGAGAGATTCTTCTGCTCTGGTCGAAGGATCGCTACCTCTCTGTTGCAGCGCGCGAGTTCCGTGACTTTATGATCACATACTTTGTGTCAAGCTCCCACTTTCTGCAACAACTTGTCTGAGACAGCCGGGCGCGTTAGCGCCGGCTGTGTTGTCGTGGCTGTTTTCTGTTTGAGCTGTGCTGCATAGGCCGTCGGACTCATCTTCAACTTGGTATGGATGCGCTGCGTATTGTAGTAATGAACTTGTAAAGCGATGACTTCATGCAGTTGCGAGAGATCAGTGCATTGCCGCAGATTGCCAAGATCATCCTTGAATCTGCTGAAGAAGCTCTCCATGAATCCGTTCTGCCAGGGCGAACCTTTGTCACTGCAGGACAGTGTTATCTCTAGCTTGTCACACAGCAACCGGTGCTTGTGGCTCAGGTACTCTGAGCCTTGATCGCTGTGCAGGATAGCAGGAGGCTGGTGCTTGCCAAGCGCGTTGAGCAGCGCTTCAAAAGTCAGTTCACTGGAGTGTCGAGTCCCCAGGTGCCAGCCAACAGCCTGTCTGGTCTTGAGATCGAGCACAACAGTAAGATAGTACCAGGCATCCTGGAATTTGAGATAGGTGAAGTCCTGTACCCAGGCACCCGTCATTGTCTGATCGGCGAATGGCACTAGGGCATTCGGCGGCGCAGTAATCTCCGGGTGCTGTATGCTTCGTTGCCAGGCTTTCTTTCGCGGCGGAATGACGATACCGCTTTTCTTCATGAGCCGCCTTGTCTTGTGGGCACTCCAGCGCATGTGTAGCGCGAGCCGACGGTAGCCGTAGCGCGGGTGTTGTGCATGTGCCAACCGGAGCGCTACCAGCTCAGTTTCATCCCGCTGCGCGAGCTTGCGGGTTACCGATCGGTATGGTGCCGTTCGGTCAAGGTGAAGGACTGTAGCAAAGTGTGTAACCCAGCCCGGCTGGGCCTCCTCCAGCAGGGCTAGCCTTTTGGGCGTTTCAGCTCAGCGGTTGCTCGCCCAAGCATGGCATAGAGCTGCTCGTTCTCTTTCTTTAACCGCTGGTTTTCCAAGATGATGGACCGGCTCCCATCCATAACGCCGTCCCGCAACCAGTGATAGATGGTCTTCGTACTCACCTGATACTGTTCGCTGGCAGCCCGGACGCTCAACCCCTCGTCCCGTATCTGACGCATGATTGTCTGCTTGGTTTCGTTACTAATGATTTGTGGCATACCTAAAAAGCTCCTCATTGTTACATTGTAGCGGGCTAGCGCCCGCACCAATGCAGCAAGCCGCATTGGTTTTTACAGTTGATGGAGCTGAGGCCTCAGACTCGGTGTGTATTTTAGTGGGAGCGGGTCAACGGCATTATTCTGCTCAATAGGACAAGTGGCAATGATTCACTTCTCGATGATGTTGTTGTGAGAAGGTTGCCTCAGCCATAAATAGACGCATACTTATGGTAGGAATAGATGTGTTTGCTAGCACAACAGAACAGGGATCACGTAGAAGCTTTGTACCCGTTTTCCCTCTGATCCTATTTTACACGTATCTCGGTCTTGGGTTCTCTACACCTGTCCGATTGAACAACTTGCTTCTGAAGCACTTTTCTTCGATCTTTTGTCCTGGTTTGCCTGCCTTGCCAAACAGTAGCATAGCAAGACAAGGGACTGAAAAGGATTGCTAATTGCATTGTTCCTCGAATGGAATGTATTCGTCAAGGAGGAAATTATGGTTGAATCTACTCGCAAATTCGACCTCAATATTGAGCGTGTGTTGGAACATTGGACTATTGCATATGCCTTACGAGAAGTGATTGCTAATGCACTGGACGAGACAGCACTCACGAGTACAATAGAGCCGTCTATTTTCAAGGATGAGGATAATGTTTGGCACATCAAAGATGTTGGCCGTGGTCTGCGTTATACGCACCTCACGCAGAAAGAAAATAAGGAGAAGTTGCACCATCCAGAATTAGTAATCGGCAAGTTTGGCGTTGGCCTTAAAGATGCCCTAGCAACCTTTGATCGGCATCGTATCCAGGTCCAGATTTTTTCGTCGTATGGCGATATTACCATCGGAACAGAGCCGAAACATGGATTTGACGACCTCAAAACCCTCCATGCACTTATCCAGTTTGCTTCCGATCCTCAACGTGTTGGCACAGAATTTCTTCTTACAGGGATTAAGGATGAGGATATGGCAAAAGCCAAAGATTTCTTCTTGCAATATAGTGGAGATGAAATCGTCGCGAAAACACCGTATGGTTCCATCTTACGTCAGGAGGGAAAGAAACGCAAAGCACGTATTTATGTAAATGGCCTTTTTGTCGCCGAGGAAGAAAACTTTCTCTTTTCTTATAATATTACCTCTCTCACCGCGCAATTACGCAAAGCACTCAACCGTGAGCGTACCAATGTTGGACGAGGTGCCTATACTGATCGGGTAAAAGCAATCCTGTTGGCTTGCGATAACACCACGGTCGCTGATGCCCTAGCAGAGGATTTACAAAATCTGGAGCGGGGCACGGCGCATGATGAGCTACAGTGGTTGGACGTTCAACTCCATGCTTGCCGTATCCTCAATGCTCATGGTCGCGTGGTTTTTGTCACCTCTGAGCAACTGCAACTAGGTGGCTCTCTCATTACCAATGCGCGACGAGATGGATATCGCGTGGTCGTTATTCCCTACACGCTTGCTTCTAAACTACCAACCCTTCAGGATATTGATGGGCAGCCGGTTCGGACGCTGGATGTCTACCGTAGTGAATGGAACGAGAGTTTTCAGTTTACCTTTGTTTCTCCAGATCAGCTTACACTAGAGGAACATACTATTTACGAGCAGACCAAGCCTCTTATGCGTCTCCTCTCTCCACGTATCACGAAAGTGGAAGAAGTACTTATATCTGAAACAATGCGTTTAAATCGTTACGACAATAACGAAGCAGTCGGAGTATGGGAAGAAACAGAGAAGCGTATCGTCATCAAACGTGAACAATTGCGTCGGCGAGACCTTTACGCAGCGACATTGCTCCACGAATATACCCACGCATTGAGCGCAGCAGACGATGAGACGTTGGAATTTGAAGATGGTCTGACTCGGGCACTTGGTGTGCTAGCAGATGATTTGCTGTCTGCACGGATCATGCGAGTACAAAAGAAAGAGGTGAAAGATAATATAGAAACTGTTCATTAGACGACATAGCCACACTACTATCCATACTTAAACAGTAAGTTGACGTAAATATTCAAGAGGGCACTACGCTCTTACCCTGCAAAATACAAGTAGTCACAATGTATATCGTTGGCGCGTATCGATTTCATTGATATGTAGCTTTATCCCTACATATAGGTAATAAACTGGTTCTCTAGCTCTTATTTCTGGTTTGAACGAATTTTTCCTTGGTTCTTCACTCATAACAGTTATGTTGTTACTTTATATATAAGTAACAAACTATTTGTTACTATAGACTGAGTAGTAGTAAGCCAGTTGCTCATCCATGTAATAAATTAGCTGCCATTATATCGAAACATTGGCACTTTGTCTATAGGAGTGCCAATCATTGTTTTGTGAGCTTAATGTAACGTGGCCTTAACTATCTACTCAAGCATTTGGTATTTCAAAGACTGTGGTTTTCGAGATGCAAGTATACCATGAATTGGCTACTATAGCAGGTCAAAGCTCGTATATCTTGTCAGTTGACTTTATATAAATCCCAGGGCGTAACAAGGGCTAGTATCTTCTCATCTCGTTTACCAGATTCAGTGACAAAAATACAATCTAGTCTTTTTCGTTGTTTTGTCGAATTCTCGAATATAATTGGCACCTCATGGGCCGGATCGGTACAGCGTACAAAGCGAAACCTAACAACATCCTCATTTAAGTATCGAGAGTTTATATCTCCCATTATTTCCTTTTCAAAGTGCGGTTGCTGGCGACTTTGAAGCTCATAATTTACCCACTGGAAAAATGAGTTGTATGCAAATGTCCCGACTAATTTATTGCCATTCCAAACTGGAACATGCGTATATTCATTGTCTGTCATATCTCTTAGCACGTCTTTGATAAAGGCATTTACGGTAGTTTCATACAGGACGCTGCCAATTTTTGGTGCAAATACTTCAAGTGTGTTCGGAGGGTGCTTAATTTCTTCGAGAAGCGTCGCCAATAAGGTAACCGCATAGTCAGTCAATGATGCGAAATATTTACCTCGTTGCATATGGGAATATACATTACGTAAGGCGTATAAATCTAATATTTCACCCAGCCTAGCCCTAACGTAGGCATTACTCAAGGACATGGTCGTCAGGTTGTCATTAAACCTTGATTTATGACCGCCCTTTAAATTAATTATGTCTTCAAGCTCTTGAAAGTTACTTAGGAATTGTCTGATTTTTTCTTCTTCGGACATACTGTTCCCACCTTACTGATGATAAAAAGCTACGAAGTTAGCTCATAGTCTTTGCATACTGCATCTGTAACTGCTTTTCCCTGGTTTCCCAATCGGGAAGATAGGCATGCATAAAGCTTTTGAACACTTTGCCGTGATTCGGTACCAACAGATGGACAAGCTCGTGAACAATAATAGGCTCTCGCAGCTCTTTAGGAAGTGTCAACAAAACACTACCAAGACTCATACGACCTGTCGTGCTGATCGATGCCCACTTTGTTTGTATTGGTCGTATCTGGACTCTTGCCAGTATCACATCGATCCGTGTCGCCCAGCTGCGGACAGCCCACCGTAAACCATCCGCGTCTTGCGAGGTTGTCACGACCAGAGGCTTTTGCTCGATATCAGGAGACTGTCTCATAAGCGTTCGTTTTTGATACGAAGATACCCCTACCGAGAATTTTATGGGCTAAACATTTCCTGCTTCTAGGACCCACAAACGCAAGAGGCGTCTAGAAAGTACCAATCTCTATTGCTGCCTTGATTAATGCAGCTCTCGTTGATCCGTCCATCGACTCCTCGCGTGCAAACTGCATGATTCTTCGACGTAACAATTCACGCTGTACACCCTCTGGTCTTCCTTGCTTCCATAAATTAAATTCATTGGTGCATTCCGCTAGAAGTGTCTCTTGCACATCTCCGACGGGGCAAGCTTGTAGCAATGGTACAACCTCTGACGGGAAATACAATCTGATGCGAGAAAGAGCTATAGCGGTAAGTCTCGCTGTGCGTTCAGTCGTTCTAGCAGAAGCTGCAAGTTGAATCAAAAATGGGTTCCAGCCCATTGCAGCTTTGGCAAAGTATCGGTCATACCATTTACGGAGCAACTTCTTACCATGAAAACGTTCGAGTTGTTCACCTGCATTGACTATAGATTGTATTTCGTCATCCACATTCTGCTGGATTGATGCGAGGTCGTGCTTCGAGATGACAGCTTTGTAACGGGTGACAGATGCATTGATTGCTGCTTCAATTACTGTGGGATTCGTAGAATCAATAGTGATGGTTTCTTGTGGGAGCCGCTCCTTGAGCCTCAGACGCCGCTCTTCTTCGATCTGTTCATTGGCTAATGCCATTAGCGAGTTGCAAACGGCAGTTGGTGAGCTCAGGCTGCATACGCCGGGATACAGCTTTATGAGTTCGTAGACGGCCTCTTCATCCAACAGAAGGTTTTCCATCATAGCCACTGGCCAGGGAATGACGTAATTTGGAAGTGCTGATTTGCCCTGATCGCCATCAACAAGGCCAAACACGGGTATACCAGGTAGATGCAGTTCCGAATGACGCATGTCATTGACAACCTTGATTACCTGTGACTTTCCTTTACTAGCAATAAGTGCCCAATGAGCGGCATCAGGCATCACTATCTTCATGATTCGCTCGTCTGACGCGCGTGCTCCATCATCCGGCTCGCCCTCAATAAATACAATGGGCTTGCAACGAGTCAACATGTGTGTAGAGCCGGTTACCGAACGGATGGCCTCAAGGCGCTCGCTAGAATCAATTAAACGACTCAGCTGATTATCGGCAGCTAGTGTACTGGGCACTAAGAGGAAAAGTTCATCAGGCGTTAACGCATCAAGCAGCGATGGCGAGTGAACAGTAAAGATAAACTGGGCACGTCCCTCTTGAGCAAGTTGTCGCATGTACTCTAGAACGTTCAACTGCAGCAGTGCATGCAAGTGTAGTTCTGGCTCGTCCATCAGAACCGTAACCGGCACAATGGTATTTCGATCATGTTTTTCTTTCTCACCAGCTAAAACTGACACCTCACGTTCAACGAACGGCAAAAACAGAGCAATTGCTGCTTTCTCACCGGACGATAGCTCATCAATGTCAAATGGACTCATACTCGAATTTCCCGCCGGACGAAATTCGCATTTTATGTCATTAGTGTTTGTGTCATTGACACCAACCCACTCTAGATGTGGCAGGAGCGTCTTAACTAGCTCCCGAAACGGCTCAAAAAGGTCGGGCACGGTTCCGGCCTTGATTTGAGCACCTTGAGCATCATAGTTTTTTGTAATTAATCGCTGTCGCTTGTTGCGAATACGGATAATCGATGATTTTACATAGGCTTGAGCATCATCACCGCTAGAGCCAACCCGCCGATAACCGTTGAACATTTGTAAATTCCCAATGGCATATTGAAAGCCGGGCATTATCTCCTGCTTAAGAATATCCCCGAACTCCATCCCCATACCGAGGACTGCGACTTCGTTTACAGGACTTGAGCGCCAGGTACGATGAGGCCCTATATACATTATCTCCGTGTCCGCCTCTGCTGGCTTGTGTGTATTAAGCAGCTCAAGAAGTGTAGACTTACCGGCACCATTAGGACCAGCAATTGCTACTAGATTTGGTAAATCAGCTGCGCCTGCATGACGCAGCCCACGTAATGGACCGACATAAAACGAACGGATAGCCAACCTTAAACCCCTTCACTAATAAGTAGTTGTCAAATTATCGTCCTAGCATGCTAATCGCTGGTTATAAACCAGTGTTAGATAGTGTTAGATGAGGGATAGTCGCTTGCTGTTTCTAATGCCTGTCTGATAAGATAGGTTATCTCCTAGACGTGTTCTCGCGCTAACTGGCCCTCGGACAAGGCTACCCTCTTTTGCATTATGAGCTATGCGCTTTGTTGCAAGCCTAACTTATAATTACGCGAAATTATAACAGATGTTCTAGCACTCTGTCAATTAGAGTGCTAGAAGTATTGGGTGGCGGTCACAAATGTGCCGCTCGTTGTTAGTTGACCTGTAACAGAGAGGCAAAAAACGCTGCTTTTTGAAACAGTTGTATCATGAACTTTCTGCTCGATACAAACAAAGATGGAAAATATGTTCTACTATTACTAACTTTATAAAACAGATAAATAGAGACTATGCGACGCTAATGTATTTAGAGGGTTGACTTTTTGTCTATAATATATTAAAATTATATATAAATTCAATATAATACTCGGCAAAATATCCCGGCTGCATTTGTTTCCTGGTACCGATGCTGTATTTCCAAAAGACAGAAAGGTTACATCGATGCACCTCCTCCACGCATTCGCGAGCCGTACCTCGTACTCCGTGTTACCGCGTTTGTATATTTTTGGAGGCGGTCATGAGTAACTACTATAATGCCGATATAAACCTCAGCGACCTGCTTGTAAACCGTGAAAACTATCGGTTTCACTCCGTCGCAGATGAGCACGAAGCGATGCTGACCATGCTCGACTCACAGCAAGGCAAGCTCACGAGATTGGCTGAGTCGATTGCACAACAGGGACTCAATCCTACAAAAAGACTTCCGGTTATAAAGACAGATTTTGGGAAGTATGTAGTGCTTGAAGGCAATCGCCGCATTACCGCGCTCAAGCTCATGACAAATCCAGACGAACTACCGGGAGAATATCGGTACAAATCCATTTTCCAAAGGTTGCATACGGCTTATAAGGCAACCCTTACATCAACCGTAGCATGTGTCGTCTACCCCGAAGACGAGCGGGATATTGCGGAAATTTGGGTCGGGCTTGAACATACTGGCGAGAACAATGGTATAGGGACAGTGACGTGGAATACCCGGCAAAAGGAACGGTTTGACAACCGCCGTAACAAGAAGCCCTCAAGGGCATACCAAGTTCTGGAATTCTTGGACGATAAAAAAGTAGATGCGTCAGCCGTGAAGCAAACGAACCTTAACCGTCTCCTTTCCACACCCGAAGTCATCGAGCAATTGGGGATCGACTTTCCTGGCGGCAAATTTATTTTAACAGATCCAGAGCTAGAGGTAGTTGAAAAACTTAAAAAAGTGGTCACACGGATGAGTGCTAGTGATTTTGTAGTAGGTCAAATTTATACTTCCGACCAACGAGTGCAATGGATAAGTGATGTTCTCGCGCCGCCACCATCCCTCGCACCTCCACCCTCTCAAAAAACTACTCCGCCCCCTTCGGTTTCTTCTAATGGCAAGACGAATGCACCTACTTCTAGCCCCGCCCCTACGCCTAGTTCAAGCGTTAGTACTAATACATCCCAAACGACTACGTTGAGCGGTATCACGAACGCATCCACTGCCGCTCCGCAGCCTTCACCGATACCAGTATCTGCTCCTACTCCTACCAACCAAAGCAACTATCAGACATTAGTCAATCCAGCAAACCCGCTACCTGCGACTTCTTCTGCTAAAATAGTTGAGGTATATAAAGAATTGCAGACCGTCTACCTTACAGGACCTCGAGCGGCACCCCATGCCGTAGGCGCACTCCTGCGCATACTCGTAGAGATCACTGCCCAAGAGTACTTGTTGAAGACGCAGGGATTTCAGTATGATAGAAATAACAGTAATAACTTCCGAAATCCAGCCGAACAAGGTAAGCCATACAACGATTTAATACAAAAGCTAAACTACATCGTCAATAACTGTGGGCTACCAAGCAATATAGCCCAAGCATTGCGAGTACTGACTGCCGATCAGCTTATAACGCCTACGCTTAACCAAGTTATGCATAGCTCGATTTTCTCAGCGGATGCTACGGCATTAAAAGGACTATGGAAAAATTTAGAGAAAGTGTTTGACTATTTGGTCAACGAGATATAGTAATGAGCACACCTGTCGTAAAGGTCAAAATACAACCGAAACACTCATACAGTCCCCTGAGGTACCCAGGCGGTAAGACCTCCTTGTTTGGTTTCTTCGATTCAGTTATAGAGAAGAACGGCCTCAAGCATGTGCGGTATATAGAGCCATATGCGGGTGGAGCTGGTGCGGCTTTATCGCTGCTCATACTTGGGAAGGTTGACTCAATTGTTATCAATGACTATGACCGGGCAGTGTTTGCCTTCTGGAAGGCGATAACCGAAAATACAGATAGTTTTATCAACCGTATCCGTGAAACGCCCATCACCATTGATGAGTGGTATCGACAGCGCGAGATATATCACCAAAAAGATGGGGACATAATGGACTTGGGCTTCGCTACTTTCTATCTGAACCGTACCAATCGTTCAGGCATCTTGAACGGCGGTGTCATTGGCGGCATCAATCAGACCGGAAAATGGCTGATCGATGCACGCTTTAAAAAGGAAGACCTCATAAGAAAGATAGAAATCATCGCCCAACACAAGCAAAATATAGAAATCCTCAATGAAGATGGGTTGGCAGTCATAAAAGGGTTTGCTAATATGCCTAGCAGCCTCTTTTACATTGATCCACCATACTATTTCAAGGGTAGCCTACTGTATTTCAACTCCTATAACCACAACGACCACAGCAGGCTCGCTGATCTACTCAATTCGCTTACGGACACGCGGTGGATTCTAAGCTATGATAATGTTCCCCAGGTACGGGATTTATACAGCGCACGGAGTAAGCAGTATGAATATTTTCTTCATTATCAAGCCCACTCAAGCAAAGAAGGCTCCGAAGTAATGGTGCTTTCTGACAATTTAGAGATTTAGATTTTATGAGACCATTTGGTTTTGGTCATTGTAAGACTGGTATACCGTCTGCTGATTAAAAACGCTGCAATAAATATGAGAAGATAGTATATCCCTGACCAAGACGATCCTAGGTGATCTCACTCGAGACGTAGTTCCACCTGATGATGACTGATACAGTCTATACAGGAGAGTAACACGATGGCTATCTGTGAGTGGGTGGATTGTACTGACGCGGCAACCCACGAAGTAGATATATCTTTCCCAGAAGGGGGACGTGAAACATGGCAGGTATGCCGCACGCACGACCGCATGCTCAAGCTTCAGGTAGTGCGCAGTCGTCCTAAAGCACTGCCTCCTCCTAATACGTCAACCAGCATCGAAATATGCTGTGGCGAATGCCAGCAAACGCTCAATGAGCCTGGTACTTTACCTGTTGAGGAGCGACAGCCATGCCCAAATTGCGGGTCAATTACACGCACGAATAAAATCACATTCGTTGAGACGTTGACAGTACACGAGTCTGTTCGCCTACGGAGCAAGCTACCAGGCAAAGGCCGATGGATGAGGGATTACCGCTCTGGCGACGACTACTCACGATACCTTGAAGGTTGGGGTGAGCGTGTACTCGATATGGACCGAGCGCAAAATACCTACCGAGAAATGATAAAGCTTCACGATGGGACGTACTTGGAGAGCAAAGCGCGATTGACAGATCATCACGACTAAGGTCTTATCAAAGGCAAAATACTGCTCTAGAAGCGATGGTGAATGGAATGAACAAGCCCCAGCGATTGCGAGCAGAGGGACAATGCGCCTATTGCGGTCAACACGATACGTTGACAGTAGATCATGTTATTCCCCGTTGTCTGTTCGATAGTATCACCGGTGGTGTGCCGGGTGACGTACCGAAGGTCGGTGCATGCCGCCCGTGTAACAACGCAAAGAGCACCGACGATACATTTCTCCGCGACGTACTGGTTCGGGATGTGCGCCTAGCGGAGCATCCTATTGCACAAACCATCCGGCATGGTACTCATGCACGTTCCATCTCCAGAGGAAAGTCTCAATATCCTCGCGCAGCCTCACCCTTGCGCTATGTGCCCTCACCGACTGGTTCAGGGCTTTTAGTTGCCGAGCCGATACTGCCAACAGAGCGATTGTACGGTATCTTCACACGGCTCGTGCGAGGATTGATGGTCGCCTATGAACACTACGAGCTGACAAGCACCACGAATTTCGATGTTGTGCGGGCGGTGGATACGAAGATAGCTCTCGCGGAGGCGCAACGTTGGGCTGCTGATACAAGTGGTATGGTCCACACGGTGCAAGCTGGCGATGGGTCTGTCTTCTGGTGCGTATACTACCATTCTTTGACGGAAGGACACCTCAATCTGAGCCAGTGGTGGCTCCGCTTCTATGAACACGCCGTGTACTGGATAGGTACGGACATGTCGAACCTCTCACTCGGTAAGTTCTAAAATAAAGCTTATACACGCTTATAGAAAGAGTAGTGTATGTGAAATCTAAAGGTGCTGGTCCTTTTTACCTGGTGCGTAGCGATTGCGGAAGCACTACTACTTAGCTTGATGCCAGAGCGCGACGAGCCGCTACAGCAACGACGTGAACCCACCCCGACTGTTATTAGCTGGTGCCAGGTGTCTTTGTCGGTGTTATTGGCATAGTTCGTGGCAAAAACATCCATTTCAGTGCTGTATTGGAGTGCTGTGGGGTCACCAGCTTCATTACCAGCTAAGCTATTCCAGCCACTCCAGCTGGTACCACCGGATTGCCAGGTATCCTTGTATATAGCACTATCGCTGATACCACGGTCGTAAACATCCATTTCGCCACTGCCATACTGCAGGGCGGTAAAGCTGGCAGTGAAACTTGCGCCGGTCAGGCTATTCCACCCACTCCATGATGAGTCATTCCAGGTGTCCTTGATTAGCGTGCCGCTAGTGTTATTGCTGTAAATGTCCATTTCACTACCGAAGTGGATAGCCACCAAATTATTCTCGAGGGTACCACCGCCGCTATTTGCCTGAATAAGGAGGCAGGTGTCTATAAGGGTTGGCAGGTCGCCTGCTGTGCAGCAAAGCCGATATAGTATATATACTCCCTCTTATATCAGATGAAAGCCATGTAATTTACGTTGACCGTCTAAATCTCTGCCTAACGGAGCGTAAGAAAAACGGTCGTTTTATGAGATACTTACCAAAATGCACAGTGAGTACAACATTAGAGACTATCCGCTACCATACTTCCTCAAAATACAAAGGCTCTTCTCTGCCAGGTACGTACATCGGCATATACTTCTGTCTCTATAAAGCTCATTTAGAACGTATTCGTCTAGAAAATAGCTATCTTGAAGAAGCAGATCTGAGAGGTGTACATCTAGAGGAGCTAACCTTTCCTTTGCACATCTACAAGGAGCGCATTTAAGAGGTGCTCATTTTGAAAATACGGATATCCATGATGCCTATCTTGATGGAGCCCGTCTTGAAAACGCTATTCTGATCAATTCCTATTGTGTAGACCCACAAGTAGTAGATGCACAATGGGGTAATGTTAATTTTTCAGTTATGAAGTGGTCGCAGATAACTATGCTGGGCGATGAGTATGAAACGCGACAGAGCAATCATTCCTATATCTTGCCACTCGTGTTCGTTGCCCAAATAGGAGTATTACCCGTAGTGTACGCAACCAAATTGCCATCGGTCTGTATCAGAAGATACGCAAGGTTTTGGCCCACAGTATTTGACCCCCAAAGCGGGTTACCCGACGAGGAGTAAATTACCATATTTCCGTCATTTTGAAGAAGTAAATGAGCGCCTGAGTTACCGTTTGTGCCTGAACCCCATATAGAATGGTAACCAGCACTATACACGACAAGATTGCCATCGGTCTGCATAAGTAGTGCATAGCGTTTGTCTGAAGAAACAATGAAATTGCCACTTGGTAATTGTTGACCTTGGGCCACCCGGTCGGAGCCATAGTACGTATATGTAGCATGACTACCTGTCCCCGTCGCCCATATGGATGCACCATTTGTATTGTTTATGACGACGTTTCCATCGCTTTGAACTGTTAGGTTAGCCAAGTTCTGACCATTTGTTCCAGACCCCCATAGTGGATTACCCGACGAGGAGTAAATTACCATATTTCCGTCATTCTGCATAAGAAGGTAAGCTCCCGGATTGCCGCTAGTGCCAGACCCCCATAGTGATGTTCCACTACCATATAGAACCAAGTTACCGTCAGATTGCATCATAAATGCGTACATTACGTTTCCAGACGTCATATATTGATTACTTTGCAAGGTTTGTCCCCGATTTAGCTGGCCACTACCCTGGAATGTAGCATTTCCAACTCCTGTATAAGCTGGCGGAGGTGGTGGTGGTGGCTGAAAATCTTTGAAGTGTATGTACCCTGAAGCCGAACTGGTACTTACTCCGGTGTGTTCCGCATAATAACCGGGGTTCGTTGGGTATCCGGAATTAAAGTCCTGTAATGTAACTGTATTTCTATCTGAACTAATAGACTCGACCCATGCTACATGGTCATGAGAAGTACTCCAGTATACTGAACCGACGGCAGGCGACATATTAACCGCATACCCTAGAGCTGATGCTTTCGTGCCCCAATTGATAGCGTCAGCAAAAAAAGGCATTTCAAAGTTGCTGGTGGAATGCAACATCCATGCCACGTATGAGGTGCATTCGCGGTTATACTCCCGCCATGTATCGAACATAGAATCTTGTGCAGCAGGTGGTGCCCATGGTGCTGGATACGTGTTGCTACCCGCAAACACTGCATGTGAATTAGTAAACATTTGTAAGAAGCTAAAACTTAGTAGAGCAACCAGAAACCAAATTGATACACGAGTTACGGCATATCCCCAATAAGTGCCAGTTTTCATAGCGCATTCTCCGCCTTACAATTTAATTAGATTCAGTTTGTAAATGCGTTAGCGATGCTTTGACAGCTTCATTGGCTTGATTTTCATCGGCCGCAGAGACGGAACCACATGCTGCTTGGGAATGTACGAACAGATAATAATAGTCACCGACATATACATACGTACCTGGGTGTTGCTGCGCATCTTGCTGTACTGTAGTACCGCCATACGGTGAAACAGTGTCAGAAGGTGCAAATCTCTCAATGATACCAGCACCGCTACTAGTACAGCCAGCATCCTTATTAGCTAATAGTTTAGATGCGACCGTAGCTCCTTTTTTATCTTGCGATAGATTATACGTAAATGTGTCGTTACCACTGTAGGAGGCCTTGACATGCCATTCTTTAATATCAAGGTAAGCTGTTGCCGTCGGTTCAGGCTGTGTAGAAGTCGTACTCGAGGGCTGCCCTGTGTTCGTCTGTGTTGAGGTTGCCGCAGCAACTTTCTTTGCCGGTACAGTCTTGTGGTGTTGATAGATTTCAAGGCCACTTACTGCAGCTACCGCAACAACTACAAGAATAATTAAAACAACTACCGTGCCGAAGCCTGATTGAGTCGTCTGCTGCTTCATACTACACATCCCCTTAATAATTAACTTCAGCGTAATACTGAGATTTAGCTGTGTCAAATAGGATTTGATAATTGAGGTGGTTCTTATGATTTCTCACAGATGTATTTCTACTCAATATTTAATAGGTTCAACCTATAGTTAGGGCCGGCTGCCGTAGACGTTTTGATCATCCAACTAGTTAGTTGTAGCTGACGGCACTTTTTTCAGTTTGAAGCGATAGACATGTTTTTCGCGGATGAGCTAAATGCAGAGTCAATAGATTGAAGGGCTGCAGTTGAGACACAAACTTTACCTTTTGTGCCGCTGATATAGGCGTAGTAGTAGTTCCCAACAGTAACACCTGGATACGGCTGTGAGTAGGGTTTACCTTGTACAGGTTCAACTTCTGTCGGAGTTACACGCACTATTGCGGCTATTGGTGCATTGCACCTGCTATATTACCAAGTGAAGTTTTGCAACTGCTGCTATCGAGTGAGCTTAGTCCTAACCAAAGTGTATCCAGGCTGTTGGTGGCTACCACATAGTATGCATCCTTGATGCTGTCAGCTAGGGGTAATTTGATGCCCCACTCTTTGATAGTTAGGTACTCAGTCGTATCTGGTGCTGGTATAAAACTACGCCACTCAGGGCTAGGACAGCGACAACAAAAATTACCAGGAAAATTTCTACAGTACCAAACCCTGCTTCTTGTTAGTGTTGCCTCATTCCAGGTATACATTCATAAGCTTTAATAACATTAAGCTTATCGGCTCGTCTCCTGCCCTGTCAAATATGACTTTGAGCTGATAGGTAGTTTTCGTATTTCCCTTTTTTTGAATTTCCATATAGCTCTTAAGCAAAAATCTCTCAGCAAACAGCTCTAACAATTAACTCTTGCAGTCTTATCTATAAAAACAGTGGCTGTAATAGTACGTTTTTGAATATTGGTGCGTATTGAAGAAAAGACACTGCTTTTTTGTTGCACCGGGTCTACTGTCAAGACGTTTTAGGTGCTTGGTACTTGACTTATTCGGTATCTGATGACAAAGGTAGTCACGCTATAGCAACGCAAACAACCAGCTCAGCGGCTGGCCTAGAACATGATTGAAAGATTGGGGCTAGACAGTTGCCTTTTGCTTCTTTGTGAGCGCAAAAAATACCCCTGCCGGGTTCTTAATGCCCATCCCCTGCTCTGTAGCAATGCCTAAGAAGCGCAGGACGGACGTTTTGAGCCGCCAAGCAAGTGCAAAAATTGCTTTCGTGCTGCTCGCATCTAGATGGAGTTGTTCCATTACTTTAAGGGCATTGCGGCGCACTTCCCACGTCTCATGGACTACCTGCAGTGTCTTCGTAGTCCAATTCCCTGCTTTCTTGCTGACCATTGCTGCGAACATGCAGTATGGGCTTTTCCGGGCCTTAGCCAATGCGATCTCTGCAGCCGTCTCTAATTCAGCACCGTAGCCTTGATCGTACAGCTCCCGTACCGTTGTTAGGAGGCCAGGTAGATTGATCACCTGCTGCAGTTTCGACAGCAGGGATTCCCAACTTGATGGCGTCGGCTTAATGATAATTGGTAAATAATCGGCTAGCTGGATAATCCTAGCCTTCCCTACTGTTTCTTCTTGTTTTTGCTTGAGCTGAGCCATGCGGTCAGTAAAATATGCGGACGTTAGTGATGTGGTCATTCCCCTGTTCCTTGCTTCAATGTTAGTCGGGGCGCGGATAGCAAAAAGCCCCTTAGAGGGCTTTGTTTTGCTTATAGAGGTCGATCACAAGTAACCTGTCGTACCAACCACTATAAGTTAATCGCCTAGGCATGTCAATGCCTTTGCTTTGAAACCCTCTTAGTCTAACGGCAAGCAAGTAAACTTACGACAGGTTACTTACAATTCGTTAGATACCTTAAGCTTATACCTGCTATTTCTATAATGCAAATTTTTGCTCTATTTTCATGATCTGAACTCACAAAATGAGAAGTAATTTTAATCATCAATGTACACGTACACGTTTACGTTTACGTGTACTGCTACGTTTACGTACACCTTATTGCATATTCATGATTTTATAGATGTGCTATAGTACGTTTACGTACACGTAAACGTTAAACAGGCAGCCAAATAATGAATATTTTTTGCATCACGAACAACAAGGGAGGTGTCGCCAAAACAACCAGCACCGTAAATTTAAGCTATGCAATAGCAGACAAAGGGTACAAGGTACTCGTCTTAGACTGTGATCCTCAGTGCAATACAACGTACTCGCTACTCGGCACATTGGAAAATACGAACTCACTGTTTGATGTTCTGCATAGCAATATGCCAATAGACCAGGCAACCATTCCAACCAAGCATAAAAATATGTTCGTCGTGCCATGTTCCATTGACCTTAGTGCCGCTGACCTGATGCTCGCTTCGACACATGGGCGAGAGCGCAAGTTGGAGAGGGCACTCGAACCAATCAAAGGCTATTATGATTTTATTTTTATCGATACACCACCACAGCTTGGTCTCTTGACGATCAATGCCTTAGTGGCATGTACGGATGTCCTTATACCTTTATCACTAACAACTTACGCCTTAATCGGCATTGGCATCCTGGAAAAAACCATGCAAGATCTCAGAGATAACCTTGATATTAAACTGCCAGTCCTCGGTGTCTTCGGCTGCCTCGACGACCACACGGTCATCAACCGTAATGCGCTCCACTCGATTACGGTACTTTTCAAGGACAAGGTATTTCAAACTGTTATTCCCCGTAACATTGCACTTGAGGAGGCGCATAACCAGACTGCATCTATATTTGAATACCAGCCGAAAAGCAAGGGTGCCGAAGCATATGCGAGTCTGGCGGCAGAAATCTTAAAGCGGGTAAAGCATGAGTAAAAAACCGTTTATAAACCCTCTAACGATTCCGAGCGATAGGAACCTCAATGTGCCAACGGCCTCACCGTTACCAGATAGCGAATCCGAAAGGCCACCCTCTGTCGCGTCAGAGAATACAAAACGCCCAAAAGGGAAGGAAGAAACATTTGAGGAAACGCATCAGCGTTTTACAGGTTGGATGGATAAGAAGCTAAAGAAACAATTCGACGACTTGGTGACCGAAAAAGGGGCGTCAAAGACGGCTTTACTGAACGAGGCAATCACGCTGCTGCTCCATAAGCAGGAGCGGAAGCCATATATGAGGCAAAAATAGTGTACGTACACGTACACGTTTACGTACACGTTTCCAATCTTATCAAGACGTTATTTTTAATATACTTTTCACAATAAGCAGCCTACGCTTCCTTAATTGTTATTTACGCTGCAATTAGCTATCTGGCGACAGAGAAGCTTGCTATAAAAACAGAGGAAATAAGCATCACATTCCATAGTACGACTAGACGCATATGCTTTTGCGAGTTATGCTCAAGCTAGCTTAGCGTTGGCAAGATTGAGGTTTCATCGCAGTGACTTACAATCTCCACACGAGGCTACAAAAGAGGGAACGAATGCGCTTCTTATCTATTGACTTAGGTAAGTGGTTAGTTTAGTATTGGTTATGCGATGAAACTTTGATCTAACCAACACTTATAAAACTAATAAAGTAGCTCCCTCTCGAAGGGAGCTTTTCTCGTTTCAAAAGCCTCCCTACAACGCAGCAAAGTACCTTAACGAGCAAAGGGAGCAACGGGAATGAACACATCATCCTCATTCGGTGCTATTGCTTTCACACGCCTTCAGACGATGTGGGAGCAGCACGACAAAAAGCAAAAGGAAAAAAACAAAAGGAACGACGATACTTCTATAGAATTGCCTGCGGCGATCACCAAGTTAATTACCGGAAACGAGTATTGGATACAAGCGAAGAGTAACAGGTACAAGAAACTCATAAAGGAAGGGCACCTGGATAATCTGTTAGAGCTAGCCAAACTTGCCCTGACAAAGCATAATCCGGCTAACTGGTTTGCGAAGGTCTGTTCAGTGAAAGCCTGGGAGCGTACCCTCGACTTCCTCAAGAAGCTGAATAACGTGCGCCAGAAGGCCATCCAGGTCACCAAACGGATAGGAGAGAGCATGACTACCTTTGTCTATAAACAGATATGGGCCGGGAGGAACGTCGAACGTTGGGCTGTTGCTGCCGAGGAAATGCGTCACGATAAGCCGAAGCAATCTAGGGGAAGACTATTTGCCTATATATGCAAGCAGGAAGAGCAGGGAAGAGCCGCATAGAACCCCGTCTAAGCTTCGTAGAGCGGCTGTATGGCACGTTACGCAACGGAGATGTAGTTCCTTACGTTTTCACACGCAAAGTGGCTTGCAGCGCCTTTTAATACGGTTAGAGCTATGAATTGTGTTAACCCTCAAGGCAAGGGCAGGTTCATAGGACGACATGTAGGACAAGGCTAGGCTTCCATCGTCCTACGTTCAATTCCATGTCTTACCATATGCGAACTGCAGTTTTTTCTATCGGTGAGTCGGTGTTAGGTGATGCCCTTACAAATCACTCATTTGGTGCCTGACTGCTTCATAGTATTGGCCTTCTATCTGGCAAACGTCTGACCAGCACCTCTGCCTGCACTCTCCAACGGTTGTCAAAGGACAAGAGGGAAAGGACGATCTTTCACGGAACGAAGAAAATAAGTCATATGCTGCTTGGAAGCGTGTAAGATTGAAAATAGCTTGATAAGTACTTCACATTGATAGATCGCTCTCTGTCCACATAAACCTTAAACTTGTGTTTGGTTTGAGGGTCAAGATGCCCTTGCGAGGGTTAGGCGCATATCAGTATTGCTGTATGTACCCATTCGGCAACCGGTGAAATAGCCTTCAGGATGATACGTAGGACGTAGGTAAGGGTTGCCACACGCCTATACCCGCTCTGCTGTATTCTCTTATTACGCTAGCGCGTACTAAGCAGTCAGGGACGGAAGTCGCTGGTTCTGAAGGTGGGTTACGATAGCATGGAACGGCGTGAGTACTGGCATCATGGGGTCGCTATTCATAGCGACCAACTATAGGACGATAAAACACGCGATTTTTCTTAAGCTTCGTCCTATTGGTTGTCCTCTGTCACATGTTCCCATGGTTGCGCGGCGTAGGTGCGATGCTGGACGCATGCCAATTCACTCTCGTACATCTTGTCTAGTAGGATTCTTGCGGCACCGAGCGTTGCAAGTGCCTCGGTTCGGAGTGCTTGCGCCTCCGGGCTTTGCAGGTTACTCGCCGCAATACCCATACTGGCATCACCGGCCTTATAAATATCTTGTTCTAGTTCGTAACACCGGTCATTATCTTCTCGTGGAAGCTCGTGCATACATCCTTTAAACATACAATGAGTGGTTTTGGGCAGCAAACTATTCTTCTGGCGGCTTCGGCCCATACGCTTCATAGGTGGTGGAAGTATCAGTCAACGTCATATAGGAATTGACGATGTCTAAAATATCCTCGTACTTGGTGCCCGTTCCTGGCTGTATCGCCATCCGAATATCCTCGTTGAAGGCCATGAGAGCAGCACCTTCCAGCTGCTCACGCGCCTGCATCAGCACGACGAACACATTGCCATCCGGCCCCTGTAAGTCTATATCTAGCCGTGGGCGTTCCTGCTCGTTGTTTTGTGGGACTTGTTCCATGCTCCTACCTCCGTTTAACCACGTTACACGAGCTAGTATAGCTCTGAGAGACAGCAGCATTTGTCTGTAACCGTTCCAGAGCGAGCCGGACATACGCAGGATTTAACTCGATCCCAAGCCACTGCTTGCCGAGCCGACGGGCGACTAAGGCAGTGGTCCCGCTGCCTAAGAAGGGGTCGAGGACGATCCCGCCCAAGGGACACCCAGCTGTGATTGGCGTCTCAACGAGTTCCTCTGGATACGCGGCAAAATGATTTGCCGCAAGCGGTCGGGTATTTATTGAGAATATGGACCGTTTATTGCGCAGACCTTGTTGATAGACTGCTGGCTCGAACTGCTGCTCGAAGTAGTAGTGGCGTGATATGGTAAAAAAGAACAGGTACTCGAAGTCCACAGTGAACCGGTCGGTAACGCTCTCCGGTAGAGCGTTTGGCTTTTTCCAGATCAGCACGTTGCGGAGTATCCAGCCACGCTGGACCATCGCGATAGAGAAGCGGAACGGGATGAGGTAGAGGGACTTCTTCGGAATATCGGTACGCGGCGGCTTAGGAAAGGTGTAATTGAACCGACGCGCCTTCGCCTGGAAAGGAGAGGGATGACCGCCACTGCTACCACTGTAGCTGTCGCCCATATTCACCCAAAGCGTACCGTCGCCTCGCAGCACTCGCTTTACCTCGTCGAACACGTCACAGAGTTTTGTGATGTACTCGGTATAGGTTGGCTCCAGACCTAACTGTCCGGCAACGCCATAATCCCGCAGCGAAAAATAGGGCGGGGACGTGCAGCACATATTGATAGATTCGCTTTGCAGAGACTGAAGCACTGTAAGTGCATCGCCGCAGATAACCGTGTTTGTAGGTATCATGCTCCCTCCTCCAGCCGTTTTCTCGCCACACGGTACCACGTCTCATCCACCTCTATCCCAATATAGTTCCGCTTGAGGTTCTGCGCCGCGACGCACATTGAGCCTGATCCGGCGAACATGTCTAAAATCGTTTCGCCCTCATTCGTAGACTTGCCAATAAGGTACTTAAGTAGGCTGACCGGCTTCTCGGTCGGATGTTTCATGCGACTAGAGTAGACCTTGTTGAAATTCAGCACGTTGCCGTCGCGCTTGCCCAGCAGATGTCGTCGGCCTTTATGAGCGTATAAAACCATTTCATGTTGGTAGCCATAATTGCCTTTGAGGTCACCGCGGGTTCGATTGTTTTTCGCCCATACCAGCACGTTCTTGAGCTTAAAATACTTCTTCACGACTTCCGCCATCGGCTCATACACGTGCCAGTCGGTAAAGATATAGACATGGCTATCGAGCTTCAGCTTCTGTACCGCAATCGTCAGTGCATTGTCGAGCAGACTATATGCTTCTGGCCCATCGTTCGCGATAGTAGTCTTTGGCATGCTACGAGACAGGCTTTTATAATTCATCCCATACGGCGGGTCGGTAATGATGCAGTCCACCGAGTCATCGGGTAAAGTGGGAAGCACCTCGAGGCAATCCGCTAAGAATAAAAACGAGGCACCTCGAGCAAAGCCAGGATTACAGACGCATCCCTGCATGTGGGCGAATCTCCTTACCGTGCTTTGAGCATAGCTCTAGCGTTTTGTTCTAGCAAGCTTGATTGTGTCAAAGGCTTATCAGGGGTAAGAACACAGTGTATGATGGGTAAAGGCAGACGATTCCACTATACGCAGTGATTACAGTACGTTTGCTTCGTTCCTCGTAGTTCCTGGATGAATTGTGGAAAAGATTTTTATACGTTACACTGACGGCTCGTTATTCCTTTCGAGTGCTACTGCCTTTGCTTCACATCCCATTTCGCGCAGAAGTTTCGCATACTTTCTTATGGTTTCTTTAGTATATTGGTGCGTTGCCCCTAATTGCCTTTTCTGGATAGCAAGTGCTTGCAGGTAGAATGTTTCTGCCTGCTTGTGTTTCCTTTGATTATCGTAGAGTACTGCTAAGTTGTAGAGGTCATCAGCCACGTATGGGTGTTCAGGCCCGCATGTTTTGGTGTCGATAGCCAATGTACGTTGGAATAGCTGCTCCGCTTCGTCGTATCTCTTCAGCTTGTCGCAAAGCCATGCTAGGTTGGTCAGGCTTTGTGCGACATTCGGGTGATCCGGCCCCAAGTGCTTTTCTCTGATGGCAAGTGCTCGTCGGTGCATCGGCTCAGATGCTGCATACTTTTCCTGGAAGTCGTAGAGAAATGCCAAATTATTCAGGCTTTCTGCAACATCAGGATGCTCCTTTCCTAGCAACTTCTCTCGGACTGCCAATCCTCGCTGTAACATCGGCTCAGCGTCCTCGTACTTTTTCATGTCAGAGTAGAGCAACCCTAGATTATTCAGGCTCTCGGCGGTATCGACATGTTTCGCCCCCAACTGTTTCTCCCGGATTGTCAGGGCGCGACGATGCAATGGCTCAGCGTCTTCGTACTTTAATTGATGACGGTAGAGCACTCCTAAGTTGTTGAGGCTTTGTGCCGTGGCAGGGTGTTCATGCCCCAACTGCTTTTCCCTCATCTTCAACGCCCGCTGATGCACTGATTCCGCCTGTGCATACTTGCCTAGGTGATCGTAAAGCCATCCCAAGTTGTTGAGGCTTTGCGCTGTATCAGGATGGTCTGGTCCCAAATAGCGCTCGCGGATTGAGATCGCCCGCGTCAGCACCTGTTCCGCTTCTGTGTATTGTGCCCGCTCGTCTAAGTAGGTACCTGCCCTATGGAATAAATCTGAGACTTCTACTGTCGGTGTTAACTCTTCCTCAGTCCATGTTGCACACACTAACGTGTGCGGCAATAAACGCCCGCATTGTTTCCAATCTTTAAAGTCTACGTCTGGAAAGGCTGCATGTACGGTTCGCATGACCCGCTCCCGCCATAGTTTTCTGTCTTCAATAGACATGCCGTCACCCAGAATGGCCTGCACCAGACGATGCATAGAGAGTATCTTTTCTTGAGCATTGCGCTTGATGAGAGAATACCGTCGCAGGGCAGCCACAACCGCATTGAATGACTTGGCATCGAGCTTCAGGCTATCAGCTTGGTAAAACACTTCCTCTGGCATGGCATCAGGCTGGAGGAACGAACAGAAGTACAGCACATCCTCGACCGCAGGATACAGCATGCACGTCTTTCTAAAACTTAATCGAACGGTTGCTACGACTGTTTCTGGATGATAACTATTGCCAGGTGGACCACCCTTATCTAGCAGGAAACTGTTTTCTTCTTGATAGAGCTGTATATAATCCGCAACTGACACGCCCGTCTCTTCGATATATGCCCCGGCTTGATCCAGCGCCAGGGGATGCCTTCCGAGCAGCTCAACAAGCTGTTGGGCTGCCTCTCGGACTTTAGAGCCTACGGCATCGAGGGTCGTCTCATCCTGTATCATGCCTGACCGTCGTAGGAGGAAGAAAAGCCCTTCCTCTGATGTCATCTCCTCAACCTTGATTTGTATCGCAATATTGCTATCCCGAACAATCTGTGAACGTGTAGTGAACACTACATTCCCAAGAGGCTTTACCGGTAGGAAGGAACGGGCAAGTTGCAGGTCGTCGGCATTATCCATAATTAGCAGCCAGCTCGTATGCGTTTCTAGCCAACGTTTGACTGCCTGTACGCGCTTGTCCAACTCACGCTCGTCGCTCTCTTGCAACTCTAAAAGACTGGCTATGGAGTCGTAGCTCGCCTGGATCATCGCACCATCAGAGGCATTCACCCATAGCACGGTGAGATACACCTTCGGGTAGTGACTGTATGCATATTCAAGGGCAAGTTGCGTTTTTCCTATGCCACCTAATCCACTTATACTGACAGACTGCGTAATTTCAACAGTACCCGTTTCCTGGAGGTGTTTGCCTAATTGCTCAAGGTGCATTTCGCGACCAGTGAAGAATGGGTTCTGCGAGAATGGTAAGTTGTGTATTCTCGGAGGCGCTTGTGCCGCCGCTCGGTAAAGCTCCTCTTCATCCTCTTTATCCAGCTTAAAGTAGTCTGCTATTCTCCTCAATTTCTTAACAGATGGAACACTCTCGCCATTCTCCCATGCCACATAAAGACGATGGGAAAAACCTAATGCGTCGGCCATTACTGGCTGTTTCCAAGTTGGCCCCTTTCTTATTCGTAACGCTCTAAGCAGACTCCTGAATTCAATCTTTTCACTCTCCATTATGCCCTCCAAAAAATGCACAATTTATCGGCATTTCTGCACATCAGATATCTTATGCTTGGTCTAGAGAGTCGTCAGGTTATTACCCACGACTTTCCTGAAAGAGAGAATGCGTACCGGCGCATATTCACTACCCTCCATTGTACCGCATTTTTTAGCCCTTGACTGATGAGGTATAGCGAAGGTACTGTCAACTTCGCGGTAAGAGAAAGCGAGGCAAAATTCATGTCCAAAACTAAAGCCTTCATATGGGCAGTTATCCTGACTAGCAGCGCAATCCTATTCCTGTTCTGGCACGTGTATACATGCACTTTCGTGCTCCTGCTCATCGCCTGCCCGTTTGCGGTTGTCGCCTACCGTAAACAACGCCGCGACCTAAGAATTGTCGAGGGGGCTACGCAAGCGCAGCTCGACCAGCCACAGACGCTAGTCATACCGATGATGACCAGCAAAAACACCCAAGGCCGTTTATTCGTTCCGCCACCGATAGATCGTCGTCCCTAGTCTCATAAAGGAGGCACTATATGCCATTTATGTCTGATAACTACTACCAGGCATTGAGTCCTGCCAAACAAGCTGAATTACTCAAAACACATCTGCTGCTCGGCTACCAGCCAGAGACGCATGACCATCTATGCGTACCTGATGTTGACCGTTACGCCGGTATGTACGTGAGCGGCGTTCAAGGGACAGGAAAATCAGCACTGCTGGAAAACATGATTGCCCACGACGTGCGAGTAGGCAACAGCGTCATCGTGCTAGACCCGCATGGCGATTTAATCACCCATTGCCTGGCACAGTTGCTGCCTGATCGGTTAGTTTCAACTTTCCTGCTAGACATGGAAGACGAAGCGCACCCCTTTAGTGTCAATGTTTTTGCTACCGGCAAGCTGGATACCGACTTGGCGCGTACCCAGGCAGTCGAGCGTATCATGCACATCTTTGAAGTGCTGTGGGACGACGTGTTGAAGCAACAGAACCTACCTCGCTATGTCCGAGCGGCCACAATCGCCTTGCTAGCGAACCCCGGCTCAACGCTGGTAGATATGTACGCTTTGCTGACAAGTGACGCGTATAGAGCGCGCTTGCTGGCTAACGTCACCGATGGGAGCGTTATACAGTTCTGGCAAACAAACTTTGAAAATTTATCATCCGCTGAGCAGTTGCGACGGGTGCAACCGCTCATCAACCGCTTAGAGACGCTGTTTATGGGCAGAAACTTAGTACGGAATATCGTCGGACAGCGCGTCACTACAATCAATTTTCGACAAGCTATCGAAAACCGGGAGATAATCTTTATCCGCTTGCCAGTGAAGACCGTCGCTCAGGATGCCCGACTGATCGGTACCATGCTCATGTCACAGATACACAGTGCGGTCTTTTCGTTCGCGAATGTGCCAGAAGCGAAACGGCCTGGTGTCAGTTTGTACGTTGATGAGGTGCAAAATTTCGCTACGCCCGACTTCGCTGAACTCTTTACAGAGGCACGCAAATATGGCATGAAATTAACTATCGCCCACCAGTATCGGGCACAGTTACCAAAATTCTTACAAGATTCGACCATCACGGCAAGAACCAAAGTTTTTTTCCAATTGACGCCTGAAGACGGGCGCGAGATGGCACATGTTTTCCCAGCTCAAGAAGAAGCAGTCAAACCGGAGGACATAGAAGCCCATCCGGTCAACTACTTGCTGACTTATGGCTCCGACGATCCGCAGGTAAAAACGTTTATCGAGACATACCTGCGTCCCTTGCAATCACAGAAACGCGGCGGCAAGGTAGATATCCAGGGGAGTTCACATCTGACATACGACTTGTGGAACGGAATCAAGCAGAAAGACGATCTTTATGTGTCCGATCCCACCCCCTACTTGGACAACCTGCTGTATCAGACGATGCGACTTCAAAATACCAACCTAGACATACCGAAAGAAGTAGTGTGGGGATTTTCAAATTGCGGCCGAGGCTTTTTCAATACTCTCCGCCTTACGTTTGGACATGACCTGCTAAGTCCGACGGTACGTTTTCCACCTATATTAGTGGTACAAACGGCAGATGGAGATTTGCGATGGACCCGCAAGCCGGAAAGCGGTATGGAACAGCTCTACCATTTCCTATTCCACTTGCGGATGATCATGTTCGTATTAGCTGAAGAACCGATCGGCAAGAAGAGCAACCCGAGTCATGCGGCGGTCGGACAAATGCTCACGAACTTACCGCGCCGGGCAGCATTCGTAAGAAGTGCTGAAACAGTCGGCGTCATCTACACCGAGGACACGCCAAACCGCTTACAAGGAAGGGAACTCGTCAAGCGTATCCAAGCCATTTTGACACAGACGAGGAAGAAATACGGCCATCCGAAGGCTGAAATCGAACGGATGTTTACGCACCCGGACGATGATACGCCGCCACTGCCGTCACGTTGGGAGAACTTATAATGACTGCACCATTTCGTGTAACCCCTATCTATGATGTACTTTTGCGGGGTAATACCGACATCGGCGTCGGTTTATATCAACTGCATCTCGCTACCGCCGAACAGCTGACCCGACTGCACTACAGCCCAGGCACGCTCAAAACTGTCAAGCAGCGATTGAAGACGCTCACCGATAACGGGTATGTCCAAGCCGATAGCGTCCCGACCAGGCAGTACAAAAGCCCGTACTTCTATAGCTTAGGTGCTAAGGGGATTCAGTACTTAGAAAGTATTGGCATAGATGTACCGCAAAGCTTCCGAGAGAGCAAAGAGGTCGGTCAGCATTACTTGTTCATTCAACACGCGCTTGAGCTGAATGACGTTCTGGTGGCCGCTAGTCTGCTGCATACTGTAGCACCGTCTTGCACCTTGGCGGCGTTCGTCCACGAGCGGACACTTAAACGCCGTCCGTATGTGGCAATGTGGCAGGAGAACGGCAAGACGCAGACCCAACGCTTAACGCCTGACGCATTTTTGGACTTCCGGGTAACAACTGATAATGGACAAAGGCGTATCCCTGTCCTATTGGAACAAGATAGAGGCACCGAGGGACAAGAGCATTTCAGGCGGCGCTTACGGGCTTACCTCGTCATGCTAAAGAAGGGCGACTACCAGCACTACTTAGGCGTCAAGGCAGTCACTATCGCCTTTAGCACGTTTGCCGGTGAACTACGCCTGAAACAAATGCGTGATTGGACGCAGTCGGAACTGACGGCTATCGGCGCCCCATCGTCTATTGGCGGCTTATTCTTGTTTGCCACGCTTGAGAGACCACTTGAACCGCGCCGTGTCTGGGTCGAGCCGCATTGGTACAGCTCGCATCAGAATCAACCGCCGTTTGCACTCTTGTCCGAAGCCTAAACAGGCAGTAGTCCCTAAACCACTGATTGGCGTAGGGACTACTATCCGCCCAAGCCCCCAAATCGCGATTACAAAACAAGTGTTTACGATAAAGCCGACCATTGTTTGGAAGGTAGATATGTAATGGAAAACCACCAGAACGAACGTATGAATACCAATACGACTAGACAGGAGCATATCAGCACTAACGATCTGCTGTTGAGTACCCGTGCTTATAACCGTAAAGAAATTTCCTTTGACGAATGGTTGAAACGTTCAAAGAAGTGGGCGGAACATATACTTAGGCAATATGGACAAGCAGGATCATCATTAGAAGATTGACATGAGCAGGGACGGGTTAATGAAGATGCCGCTTTCTGAGATACCGATGAGGTAATGTGTTATATGTCTGCTATCTTTGGGCGATGGTGCTGGGTCGCCGCTTGGATGGTTGTGCGCGACGATAACGCTGGGGCAGTTGCGAATAACGGCGGGACGAAATATTTCAGAGGCTCGCAACACGGAACTATTCACCGTTCCCTTGTAG
>JAABUX010001599.1_pt1 | contig 33821 bp, 38 predicted proteins | sample 5561851 | NCBI WGS metagenome assembly JAABUX01 (sample SAMN10711883, study PRJNA513361) | rock metagenome | isolation source: Antarctica rocks | place: Antarctica: Victoria Land, Richard Nunatak red sandstone | collected 2016-01-03
TGTGAGAGGAACTCAGAGCAGCGGACCCACGTCACAACAACCCCGCCGCCGCACGGCCCCAGGCTCTCCGCCGCCGCACCCTGCGACCACTCTCAGCCCGCTGGCCCTTTCAGACCCACGCTCCTAGACGAGATGGGCACGGTCGAGCGGAGCTGGTTCCCCGTCCCGGCCGAGCACGACCTGCCGGAGGATCTGCAGTCGCTGTTCCGCAAGGCGCGCGAGAACCTGGGCTTCGTACCCGAGGTGTTCCGTTCCTACAGCTTCCGGCCCGACCGGCTGCGCACCTGGTTCGCGCACTTCAAGAGCCTGCATGTGCCCACCGAGAACCTCACCGTTGCCGACCGGGAGATGGTGGCCGTCGTGGTGTCCATGGCCAACGGCTGCCTGTACTGCCTCGTCGCGCACGGCGCCGCCCTGCGCCAGGCGCTCGGCGACCCGGTCCTCGGGGACCGCATCACCTTGGACTGGCGGCGAGCCGGCCTTGACTCCCGTCGTACCGCGATCTGCTCCTACGCCGAGAAGCTGACCGGGAGCCCCCGCGAGATGACCCGGGACGACCTCGATGAGTTGCTCGCCCAGGGGCTGACGAGGCAGGAGGCGTGGGACGTCGCAGAGCTCGCAGCGATGTACAACCTCACCAACCGGATGGCGATGGCGACGAACATGATCCCCAACGAGGAGTACTCCGCGCTGGCTCGCTGAGCGGGCCACCAGCACACCGTGCAGCCCGGGTGCCACGATGCGCCGTGCGCGCGTGCACGAATCACGCGCAACCCTCGGCGCCCAGGAGCGACGTGTCCGTCTACGCACTCGGGGACCGCGTCCCCTACATCCACCCCGACGCCTACGTCCACCCGGACGCGACGATCATCGGCGACGTCACCCTCGGCGCGGGCAGCTCGGTGTGGCCGGGTGCTGTCCTGCGCGGTGACTACGGCAGCATCGTGGTGGGGGAGCGCACGAGCATTCAGGACGGGACGGTGGTGCACGCCACCGACGACAAGCCGACCCGCATCGGCAGCGACTGCGTGGTGGGGCACATCGCGCACCTCGAGGGCTGCACCGTCGAGGACCGGTGCCTGGTGGGGTCGGGGTCGGTCGTCCTGCACGACGTGGTCGTGCGCAGCGGCGCGTTGGTCGGCGCGGGCGCCGTCGTCAGCAACGGCACCGAGGTCCCTGGGCACGCGATGGCCCTCGGCATCCCGGCCAACATGCGGCTGGACGCGGTCCCGGAAGGTGCTTTCGACAGCGCCGTGGCGATGTACGTCGCGAACGGCGCGCGTTACCGGCGCGAGCTCAGAGCCCTCGGCTGAGGTTGCGCGCAGGGCCGGTCGCTCCGCTCAGGCGGAGCGGACGACCTTGCCGGCCTTGAGGCAGGACGTGCAGACGTTGAGCTTCTTCGGCGTCCGGCCGACCATGGCGCGCACCGTCTGGATGTTGGGGTTCCAGCGCCGACGGGTGCGCCGGTGGGAGTGGCTGACCGACATGCCGAAGCCCGGCCCCTTGCCGCAGACGTCGCAGTTGGCAGCCACGGAACACTCCAGGTGAGGATCGATTGCAAGGCCCGACACCGCCGGGCAACCCCGCGAGCGTAGCAGCCGGGATAGCCTGCCCTGCCCGAGTGAAAGGACCCCCGTGCCTGGGCCGGACGTGCTGTGCGTGCTTGACGCGGACGCTGTCCGCCGGTGGTGCGCCGCCGCCCTCGCGGGCCTGACCGCGGCCCGGGACGAGATCGATGACCTCAACGTCTACCCCGTCCCGGACGGCGACACCGGTACCAACCTGCAGCTGACCATGTCCTCGGTGCTCGAGGCGGTCGAGGCGGTCGAAGCGGTGCAGGCGACGGCGGACGGCCTGGCCGCCACCGCGCAGGCCATGGCCTACGGCGCGCTGATGGGCGCGCGGGGCAACTCCGGCGTCATCCTCAGCCAGTTACTCCGGGGACTTGCCGAGGTGCTCGGGCCCTTGCAGCAGGCGGGTCCCGCAGATCTGGCGCGTGCCCTGTCCCGCGCCGCGGACCTGGCGTACGCCGCGGTGGCGAGCCCGGTCGAGGGGACCCTGCTGACCGTGGCACGCGAGGCCGCCGAGGGGGTGCAGGCCCTGGACGGGGACTTGGCCGAGCTCGTACGGCGGGCCCGCGAGGTCGCCGCCGAGAGCCTGGCCCGCACCCCTGACCTGCTGCCGCAGCTCAAGGCCGCGGGCGTGGTGGACGCCGGCGGCCGGGGGTTCTGCGTCCTGCTCGAGGCTCTGGAGCGCGTGGTCACCGGCCAGGCACCGGCGCCCGAACCGGCCCTGCTCATCGCCCGCGACCGCACGGCTCTGTTCGGCGCCCGGGAGTCGGGCAGCGAGCAGTTCGCCTACGAGGTGCAGTACCTGCTGCGGGACGCGAGCGACCTCGCCCTCGAGCAGCTCCGCGAGGTGCTCGCCGGCCTCGGCGACTGCTTGGTCGTCGTCGGCGACCGGGGGCTGCACAACGTGCACGTGCACGTCAACGACGTCGGGGCGGCGCTGGAGGCGGGGGTGGAGGCCGGCCGCCCCTTCCGGGTCACCGTCACCCGGTTTGGCGACCAGAGGCAGACGGATCACGTGCAGGGCGACCAGCTGCAGGTGGACCAGGTCCGGCCCGACGACCGAGCCGGCCGGGCCGTGGTGGCCGTCGCACCGGGGCGGGGCCTGGCCCGGCTGTTCGCCGATGGGGGAGCAGTCGTCGTCGACGGCGGGCCGACCGCGAGCCCCTCGACCGCTGAGCTGCTCACGGCCGTGCGCCGCGCCGGGACGCGGGAGGTCGTCCTGCTGCCCAACGACGCGAACGTACGGGCGGTGGCCGTCGCCGCAGCCGAGCAGGCCCGAGCGGGCGGGTTGGCCGTCGGCGTCGTCCCGACCGGCTCGGTCGTCCAGGGGCTCGCGGCGCTGGCCGTCGCCGACCCGGACCGGGCCTTTTGCGACGACCTCACGGCGATGACCGAGGCGGCCGCCGCCACCCGGTGGGCGGAGCTGACCCGCGCCGTTCGTACCTGCGGCACCCCCGCCGGGCCGTGCGTGGCCGGCGACGTGCTCGGCCTGCTCGAGGGCGTCGTCGTCACCGTCGGCGCCGACCTGGAGCAGGTGGCGCAGCTGCTGCTCCGACGACTGCTCGCGCCCGGCGGCGAGCTCGTGACCATGGTCGCCGGGGCCGAGGTGCCCGACGGCCTGTGCGACCGGCTCTCGTCCTACGTCGGGCAGCTGCGGTCGGTGGCGCAGGTCGTGGTGTGCGAGGGGGGACAGCCGCACTACCCCCTCTTGCTGGGGGTGGAGTAGGCGGTGGCGACCCTGTCCACGCGGCTGCGCGACGTGGTCGGCGGCGCGACCGCCAAGGCCATGGCCCAGGCCTTCGATCTGCAGACCGTGGGCGACCTGCTCCGGCACTACCCCCGGACCTACCGCAAGCGGGGTGATCTCACCACCTTCGCCGGGCTCGAGGTGGGCGAGCACGCAACGGTGTTCGCTGAGATCACCCGCGCGGACGGACGGTGGATCCGGCGGGAGCCGCGCAAGCTGCACAAGACCGACGTGGTGATCCGCGACGGCGACGGCCGCTCGATGACCATGGCCATCTTCAACCGGCAGTTCGTTCTCAAGGACCTGAAAGCCGGTCGGCAGGCCTACTTCTCGGGCAAGGTCGAGCTGTTCAACGGCCGCATCCAGCTGGCCAACCCGGCCTTCCAGCTGGTGGACGACGACGCGGGCGTCGTGGCCGAGGAGTTCGCCGGGGCCCTCGTACCGATCTACCCGGCGACGGCGAAGCTGACGACCTTCAGCATCGCCAAGGCCGTGAAGATCGCCCTGGATGTCGTGGACGTCGGCGCCGAGCCGCTGCCGTCAGAACTCCGCGAGGCCCACAACCTGCCGTCGCTGGAGCGGGCGCTTCGGGGGATCCACCGGCCCGGGGGAGGGGCGGACGTGCAGCTCGCCCGCCTGCGTCTCACGTGGGACGAGGCCTTCGTCCTGCAGGTCGTCCTCGCCCAGCGCCGGCTGGTCGCGCGTTCGGTCCCCGGCATCGCGCGCGTCCCCGAGCATGGCGGCCTGCTCGACGCCTTCGACGCACGACTGCCCTTCGAGCTCACGGCCGGCCAGGCCGACGTGGGTCGCGTCCTGGCGCGGGAGCTCGCCGCCACCCATCCGATGCACCGGCTGCTGCAGGGGGAGGTCGGCAGCGGCAAGACGCTGGTCGCGCTGCGGGCGATGCTCGCCGTCGTGGACGCCGGGGGTCAGGCCGCGCTGCTCGCGCCGACCGAGGTGCTTGCCCAGCAGCACGCCCGCTCGATCGCCGACCTGCTCGGCGATCTCGGGCTCGGCCCACTGCTCGGCGCGGAACACGCGACCTCGATCGCACTGCTGACCGGCTCGCTGGGCGCCCCGGCCCGCCGTACGGCGCTGTCGCACGTCGCATCCGGCGAGGCGGGCCTGGTGATCGGCACCCACGCGCTGCTCAGCGAGGGGGTCGAGTTCGCCGACCTCGGGCTGGTCGTCGTCGACGAGCAGCACCGGTTCGGTGTCGAGCAGCGAGATTCCCTGCGCGGCAAGGGGACGGCACCGCACGTGCTGGTGATGACGGCGACGCCCATCCCGCGGACCGTCGCCATGACCGTGTACGGTGACCTCGAGGTCTCGACCCTGACGGAGCTGCCCCACGGGCGCGCGGAGGTACGGACCGCGGTGGTCCCCGTCGCGGAGAAGCCCGCCTGGCTCGAGATCGCGTGGACGCGGGTCCGGGAGCAGGTGGCGCAAGGCCGGCAGGCGTTCATCGTGTGCCCGCGGATCGGCGGCGAGGTCCGCGGTGAGGGCGACGGCACCGACGACGGCACCGACGACGGACTCGGTGCAGACGGGCCGGGTGCTGACGGGCCCGGAGGCGAGGACCGGCGGCCCGCGGTGGCCGTGCTGGAGCTGTACCCACAGCTCGTCCGGGGGCCGCTGCGCGGGCTTCGTGTCGAGGTCCTGCACGGGCGGATGGCCGCCGACAGCAAGGAGGAGCTGATGCGCCGGTTCACCGCCGGTGCGGTCGACGTGCTGGTCTCGACCACGGTGATCGAGGTCGGGGTGGATGTCCCGAACGCCGCGGTGATGGTCGTGATGGACGCCGAGCGGTTCGGCGTCAGCCAGCTCCACCAGCTGCGCGGCCGGATCGGCCGCGGCGCCCACCCCGGCCTGTGCCTGCTCGTCAGCGAGGCGGAGCCGGGTCCGGCCCTGGAGCGCCTGGCCGCGGTCGCCGGGACCTCGGACGGCTTCGCGCTCGCCCGCGTCGACCTCGAGCAGCGCCGCGAGGGCGATGTGCTCGGGGCCCGGCAGTCCGGCCGTCGGACCAGCCTGAAGATGCTGCAGCTGCTGCGCGACGAGGACATCATCCGGGAGGCCCGCGAGCGGGCCGCCCGGCTCGTCGGGGACGACCCGCAGCTCGAGCGGCACCCAGCCCTTCGCCAGGCCGTGTCGGACCTCGTCGACGACCAGGCCGCGCCGTTCCTGGAGAAGGCGTGACGGCCTTGCCGGTCCGGTCGTGAGCAGGTCGCCCGACCGGCCTGGCAGGCTCTGCGCATGACCCGTGTCATTGCCGGTGCGGCTCGTGGTCGCCGCCTGCTCGTCCCGCGCGGCGAGCGCACCCGGCCCACCGCGGACCGCGCGCGCGAGGGCCTGTTCTCCAGCCTGCAGTCGCTGACCGACGTCGAGGGCGCCCGTATCCTGGACCTGTACGCCGGCTGCGGCGCCATCGGGCTCGAGGCGCTGTCGCGGGGAGCCCTCGCCGCCACCCTCGTCGAGGCCGATCCCTCGGCGGTGCAGGCGATCCGGGCCAACGTCGAGGTCGTCGCCCTACCCGGCGCCGAGGTCGTCGAGGAACAGGTCGAGCGCTTCCTGCTCGGACCCCCCTCGGCGTACGACGTGGTGGTGCTGGACCCGCCGTACGACCTCGCCGTCGAGCCGGTCCTGGGCGGCCTCCTACCCTGGCTGGCGAACGAGGCGGTCGTCGCGGTCGAGCGGCGCACCCGCGGGCCGGTGCCCGCCTGGCCGGAGGGACTCGAGGCGGTGCGATCGCGCAGGTACGGCGAGGCGACGCTCCACTACGCGCTGCGAGCGGCCGCGTGAGGCGCGCGGTCTGCCCCGGCTCGTTCGACCCGGTGACGCTGGGCCACCTCGACATCATCGGCAGGGCCGCCCTGCTGTACGACGAGCTCGTGGTCGCGGTCGGCATGAACCCCAGCAAGAACCGGCTGTTCTCCTTCGAGGAGCGCACGGAGCTGTTGCGCGAAGCGACAGCGGGCTACGGCAACGTCGTCGTGGACAGCTTCGACGGTCTGATCGTGGACTTCTGCCGGCGGCGTGAGGTGCAGGTCATCGTCAAGGGCCTGCGGGCCATCAGCGACTTCGACTACGAGCTGCAGATGGCCCAGATGAACCACGGGCTGGCCGGTGTCGAGACGATGTTCATGACCACCAACCCGCTGTACTCCTTCCTCAGCTCGAGCCTGGTGAAGGAGGTCGCCACGTACGGTGGTGACGTGTCGGGGCTCGTCCCGGACGCCGTGTACCGCCGGCTCGTGGAGCGCGTGCGCGCGACCTCCTAGGAGCCCCGTGAATGACGTGCAGGCCAAGCTCGCCGAGATCACTGCGCTCGTCGAAGGTGCCCGCGCGATGCCGATGTCGGCGTCCTGTGTGCTCAACCGCGGGGAGCTGAGCGGTCTGCTCGGTGAGCTCGAGGCACTGCTGCCGCACGAGCTCGAGCGGGCCCAGGAGGTCCTCGGCGACAAGCGCGGGGTCGTCGAACAGGGCCGGGCCGAGGCCCGTCGCCTCCTGGAGCAGGCCCGCGCGGAACGCCGCCGGCTCCTGTCGCGCACGCAGGTGTACGCCGAGGCCGAGAGGGAGGCCAAGCGACTGCTCGGACAGGCCCAGGCCGACGCGGACGCCGTACGCGAGGAGGTCGAGGACTACGTGGACGCCAAGCTCGCCACGTTCGAGGTCGTGCTCACCAAGACCCTTGCCGCCGTGGAGCGCGGCCGGGAGAAGCTCGCCGGCCGGACCGAGCTGGACGAGCTGGCCGACTCCGGGAGCTTCCTCGACGAGCCGTTGCAGGAGTGACGGACGCCCTCGTCGCTGCCCGGCGCCTCGTCGGCTAGCCTGAGGACTGGTCTCGTCCCGAGCCCGAGAGCCTTTCCGTGCCCGAGAACAGGAAACAGCAGCACCGCCTCGACCCCCGCGACCCACTCGTGCTCGACACGCGCGAATTGGGAAGACGGCCGGGGTCGATGCGGACGGTGCAGTTCTCTGCTCCCGCGCCCGAGGGGTTCGGGCTCGTCGACCTGATCGGTGTGCCCGTCGGTGCCGCGCTCGAGTTGGACCTGAGGCTCGAGAGCGTCATGGAGGGGGTGCTGGTCAGCGGTGTCCTTCGGGCGCCGTTGACCGGGGAGTGCGGCCGGTGCCTGGAGCCGATCAGCGACGTCGCCGTCGTGGACGTCCAGGAGCTGTTCGCCTACCCCGAGGCCCGCACCGACCAGGAGGAGCAGGACGAGGTCGCGCAGATGGAGGGAGATCTCCTGGACCTCGCCCCCACGCTGCGCGACGCGGTCGTGCTCGCACTGCCGCTGACCCCGCTGTGCCGGCCGGACTGCCGGGGGCTCTGCGCCACGTGCGGAGAGCGCCTCGAAGACCTGCCGGACGACCACTCGCACGACACGACAGACGCCCGCTGGGCCGCCCTCTCGGGGCTGCTGGGCCGGGCGACAGACGAGCAGGAGAACTGACATGGCCGTCCCGAAGCGCAAGATGTCGCGCAGCAACACCCGTGCGCGCCGTTCGCAGTGGAAGACCACACTGCCCGTCCTCACGACGTGCGACCGCGGTCACACCACGCGCCCGCACACCGTGTGCCCGGAGTGCGGGCGCTACGACAAGCGCGTCGTCATCGCGGTCTGACGGACCCGTCCGCATGACCCGCGTCGCGCTCGACCTGCTCGGGGGCGACGACGCCCCCGGGTGCGTGGTCGACGGCGCGCTGCTGAGCGCCGAGCAGGTGCCCGGCATCGAGATCGTGCTGGTCGGCCCGGTGGAGGTGGCCGAGCGCCTGCTCGCCGCGCGGGGCGCTGTCGGGCGGTTCCGCGTCGTTGCTGCCAGCCAGGTCGTGGACATGGACGAGGACCCGGCCCGAGCGGTACGCACCAAGCGCAATGCGACGATCCGGGTGGCCTGCCGCTTGGTGCGCGACGGTGCGGCAGACGCCGTGGTCTCCGTCGGCTCGACCGGCGCGGCCCTCGCCGCGGCCGTGTTCACCCTGGGCCGCCTCCGGGGCATGGCCCGGCCGGCTCTGGCCGCGGTCGTCCCGGCCAAAGCGGGGCCGCTGGTCTTCCTCGACGCCGGCGCGACGACCGAGGCGAGCGCCGATCTGCTGGCCCAGTTCGCGCTGGCCGGAGCGGCGTTCGCGCAGGTCCGGCTCGCGCTGGCGCGACCGCGGGTGGGACTGCTCACCAACGGCGAGGAGCCGGGCAAGGGCGACCCGCTGCGCAAGCAGGCGTACGACGCCCTGTCCGCGCTGCCGGTGCACTTCATCGGCAACGTCGAGGGACGCGACGTCCCGTACGGCGGCGTGGCCGACGTCGTGGTGACTGACGGCTTCACCGGCAACGTGCTGCTCAAGGGACTGGAGGGGGCAGCCGGCATGTTGTCCGAGGTGCTCCGGGCCGCCTTCACCAGCACCCCGGAGCGCACGGCAGCGGCCGAGCAGCTGTTGCCCGCGATGCTCGAGGCGACCGCGCCGATGTCGCCGGACGTGCTCGGCGGCGCGGTCCTGCTCGGCGTGGACGGCGTCGTGGTCGTCGGCCACGGTGCCGCCAGCCCCCAGGCGGTCGCCAGCTGCCTGGACGTCGCGGTTCAGGCGGTGCGTGAGGGGCTGGTGCCCAAGACCAAGGACGCCCTGGCCGAGCTGGTCGGCCGGGCCCGGGAGGTGGTGGCGTGAGCCTGTCCGAGAGCGAGGTGCTCGCGGTGGTGCAGCAGGCGGTCGCGACGGTGCTCGAGCTCGAGCCGACCTCGGTCACCCGTGGCACGAGCTTTCGTGCGGACCTGCGGGCGGACTCGCTCGCCCTGGTCGAGATCGTCGAGATCGTCGAGGAGCAGCTCGCGCCCCAGGCCCGCGCCGGCTTCCACATCGACGACGAGGACCTCGACAACCTCGCGACCGTCGGGGATGCCGTCGACTATGCGCTGCAACGGCTGTGACCGCGCCGCAGTACACGTTGCTCGAGGCCGCGCTCGGCACGGGCCTGGATCCGGCGCTGCTCGAGCGCGCGCTCACCCACCGGTCCTTCGCCTACGAGCACGGCGGCCTGCCGACCAACGAGCGCTTGGAGTTTCTCGGCGACGCGGTGCTCGGCCTGGTCGTGACCGACGCGCTGTACGTCCGCCACCCCGACCTGCCCGAAGGCCAGCTGGCCAAGCTGCGGGCGAGTGTGGTGAGCACGCGCGCGCTCGCCGGCGTCGCCCGCGACCTGGGCCTGGGCCGGTGGCTGCGGCTCGGCAAGGGCGAGGACGTCACCGGCGGCCGCGACAAGTCCAGCATCCTGGCCGACACCATGGAGGCGGTGATCGGCGCGGTGTTCGTCGAACGGGGTCTGCCCGCAGCCACGACGCTGGTGCGGACGCTGTTCGACCCGCTCATGATCGCTGCGGCCCGGGCGGGTGCGGAGTCGGACTGGAAGACCGCCCTGCAGGAGCTGACGGCGGCGCAGGGGTTCGGCGTACCCCAGTACGTCCTGGCCGAGAGCGGACCCGATCACGCCAAGGCCTTCACCGCCGACGTTCTCGTCGGGGGCAGCGCCCTGGGTGAGGGCGCCGGGAAGAGCAAGAAGGAGGCCGAGCAGCAGGCCGCGGAGGCCGCCTTCCGAGCCATGCAGGAACGTGCCTGAGCTGCCCGAGGTCGAGGTCGTGCGGCAGGGTCTCCAGCGGGGCGTGACCGGGCGCACGATCGAGCGCGTCGAGGTGCTGCATCCGCGCGCTGTGCGCCGGCACACCGCCGGGGGCTCCGACTTCGAGGCCCTGCTGGCGGGTCGTACCGTGACCGCGGCGCTGCGCCGCGGCAAGTACCTCTGGCTGCCCTTGGACTCCGGCGATGCGCTCACCGGGCACCTGGGCATGAGCGGCCAGCTGCTCGTCGTCGGTCCGGACAAGCCCGAGGAGCGGCACCTGCGGGTGCGGTTCACCTTCACCGGTGGCGGACGGGAGCTGCGCTTCGTCGACCAGCGGACCTTCGGCGGCCTGCTCGTGGTCGCCGGGGGCGCCGAGCTGCCGTCGACGATCGCGCACATCGCCCGCGACCCGCTCGACCCGGAGTTCGACGACGACGCGTTCGTAGGCGCCCTGCGGCGCAGGAGGACGGGCGTCAAGCGCGCGCTGCTCGACCAGAACCTGGTCAGTGGCATCGGCAACATCTACGCCGACGAGGTGCTGTGGCGGGCCCAGCTGCACGGCGAGCGGCCCACCGAGCAGCTCACCGGTCCGAGGGCGCTCAGCCTGCTGCAGCACGCGCGCGAGGTGCTGAACGCCGCCCTCCAGGAAGGCGGCACGAGCTTCGACGCGCTCTACGTCTCGACCGAGGGCGTCAGCGGGCTGTTCGCCCGGTCGCTGAACGCCTACGGCCGCGAGGGCGAGCCGTGCCCCCGCTGCGGCAACCCGATCCGACGGGAGTCGTTCATGAACCGCTCCAGCTTCAGCTGTCCCCGCTGCCAGGTCCGGCCGCGCGCTCGGAGCTGACCTGCGCGGGTACGGTCCCGTCGGCCTGTACCGGCGTCCAGCCCTGGCTGCGGACCCACTGCGATCCGCACCCCCGGCAGGCGAACAGCCGCTGCCCGTCGTAGGACTCGGGGGTCCTCGTCCAATCGCACAGGCTGCGGCAGGGGGAGATGGCGAGCGGCACGCCGTCCAGTCTCCACAGCACGCGACGTCTTCGCGCGGCGTGGAGACCTGCCACGGTGCGGGGCCTGCGCCCGGTGCGGTTCCAGCGACGACCTAGGCTCGCGGACGTGGACGACGTACGGCTCACGGCGCTGGTGAAGGGCCACGTGCAGGGTGTCGGCTTCCGGTGGTGGACCCGGGCGCGTGCGCTCGAGCTGGGTCTGACCGGCAGCGCCACCAACCGCCAGGACGGTCGGGTCGAGGTCGTCGCCGAGGGCGCCGAGACCGCTTGCCGCGTACTGCTGGAACTGCTCGCGAGCGGCCCCGGCCGGGTTCATGCCGTCGTTGAGCGATGGGGTCCGGCTCGGGGCGAGAGCGGGTTCGTGGAGCGCTGAGCGCCCTGGCCGACCTTGACCGACAGGAGGCGACCGTGCGAGCATGGCGGCACTGCACCCGTGGTCACCAGCCGGGCGCGGACACCCTCAACGTGGAGGACGACTCATCATGGCCAAGGCTCTGTTCGGACACACGGGCGTGGGCAGCGACCTCCGCCTCGCCGCGGAGGTGCGGCGCCTGCGCGGCCGGGTTGCCGAGCTCGAGACCGAACTGACCCACGCCCACGACGCCCTCGCGGCGTTCGTGACGGTCGAGGACGACATCCGCCTGCTGACCGAGGAGCCGGCGCTCACCTGAGTGTCCGCGGCTGATCGGCGGCAAGACGATCAGGGCGCCTCCCCGATGGGAGGCGCCCTTCGTCGTGCCGCCACCTGATCGGCGGCAGAACGTTCAGCCCGCTACCCCTCCGGGAGGCGCCTTTCGTGACGTCAGCCGGCAGCCCCAGGAGCAGCCGACCAGGCGCGGGCGGGAGCCTCCGGCTGCGACCCCAGTACGCAGCCGGCGACCACACCAGCAGGAGAGCGGCCGGGGAGTAGGACGCACGAGACGGGTCACCGGCGCAGGTTCCGCTCCGCAGCGGCGCTGGCGAACCACTCCGCTGCTTCTGCGGTCGCTCGACCAGGAGCAGCAAGCGGCTGGTGGCGCTTCGGGTGCACCCGGGGCACAAGCGACCGGTCGGACCAGCACAACGGCAGGTCGGCGCTGGGCGCCGCAGGTCTGGTGAGCGTGCCGGCGACCCCTCGCGCGTGAACGCGAGGCCGCGACCCTGCTCCTGCGCTGGCGGCAGCAGTGCCAGGAGGGGCCCGTGGCCACCCGGGCGCGGGTGGAGACAGGCTGGCGGCACAGACACGCGCGGCGGGCCGGGAAGCGCGCGGCGGTCTCGCTAGGGTGGCACCGGCCTTCCCCGGCTCGCCCTGACCGGCCGACCCGAGAGTGATCCGTGCACCTCAAGAGCCTCACCCTGAAGGGCTTCAAGTCCTTCGCGGCCCCCACGACGCTGCGCTTCGAACCGGGGATCACCTGCGTGGTGGGACCCAACGGCTCCGGCAAGAGCAACGTCGTGGACGCGATCGCCTGGGTGCTCGGCGAGCAGGGTGCGAAGGCGCTGCGCGGCGGGAAGATGGAGGACGTCATCTTCGCCGGCACCCCCGGCAAGGCCCCGCTCGGTCGGGCCGAGGTGACCCTGACGATCGACAACGCCGACGGGGCGCTCCCGATCGAGTACGCCGAGGTGTCGCTCACCCGGCTGATGTTCCGGGACGGCGCCAGTGAGTACTCCATCAACGGCAGCCGCTGCCGGCTGGTTGACGTCCAGGAGCTGATGAGCGACAGCGGGATCGGCCGGGAGCTGCACGTCGTGGTGGGCCAGGGGCAGCTCGACGCGGTCCTCAGCGCGCGCCCCGAGGACCGCCGCGCGTTCATCGAGGAGGCCGCCGGCGTCCTGAAGCACAAGAAGCGCAAGGAGAAGGCGCTGCGCAAGCTCGAGGCGATGCAGGCGAACCTCACCCGCCTGCAGGACCTGACCGTCGAGCTGCGGCGCCAGCTCAAGCCGCTCGGCCGGCAGGCCGAGGTGGCCCGCCGCGCCGTCCAGGTGCAGGCCGACCTGCGGGACGCCCGGTTGCGCCTGCTCGCCGACGACCTGCTGCAGCTGCGCAAGGCCATGGAGGCCGAGGTCCGGGACGAGAGCGCCTTGAGGGATCGGCGTACGACGGTTGAGCGCGACGTGGTCGCGATGCAGGCCCAAGAGGTCGAGCTCGAGGCCGCGGTAGCCGCGCTGGTCCCGCGGCTGACCCAGGCGCAGGAGACCTGGTACGGCCTGTCCGCCCTGCAGGAGCGCCTGCGGGGGACCGGCACGCTGGCCGCCGAGCGGCACCGGCACCTCAGCGCGTCGCTGAACGACCAGGCGAGGCAGGGCCGCGACCCCGATCAGCTCGAGCGCGAGGCCGGCACCGTCCGGGAGCAGGAGGTCGCGCTGGCCGAGCAGAGGGCGCTGGACGACGCTGTGCTGCGCGACGCGGTCACCCGACGTACCGACGCCGAGGCGGCACTGTCCGCCGAGGAGAAGTCCCTCGTCGCAGCGGTTCGAGCGGTGGCGGACCGGCGCGAGGGGCTGGCGCGGCTGACCGGACAGGTGGACGCACTGCGCTCGCGGGCGGCCGCGGCCGAGGCCGAGCTGGGCCGGCTCGCGACCTCGCTGCAGGATGCCCGAGCCCGGGTGGCACGCGCGGACACCGACCTTGACGCGCTGCGCCACGAGGCCGCCGGGGTGGACGAGGGCGAGGTCGACCTCGACGAGGCGTACGAGGCCGCAGCGGAGGTTCTGGCCCAGGCAGCCGCCCGGCTCGAGCAGCTGCAGGCCGACGAGCGCATCGCCGACCGAGACCGGTCCACCTCGGCTGCCCGCCGGGACGCGCTCGCGCAGTCGCTCTCGCGCAAGGACGGCGCCGGCTTCCTGCTAGGCGGCGGGCTCTCCGGTGTGCTCGGCACGGTCGCGGCGCTGGTCAGCGTGCAACCGGGCTATGAGGCGGCGGTGGCTGCGGCCCTCGGAGCGGTTGCCGACGCCGTGGCGGTGGCCTCCCCCGCGTACGCCGGGACGGCTCTGGAGTGGCTCAAGACCGAGGACGCCGGCCGGGCCGGGCTCCTGGTGGGCAGCCTGTCCGCCAACGGGGAGCCGTCCAGCGCAGGCAACCCGTCCGGCGGCGGTAACCCGTCCGGTGCGGACGGAGCCCACCGGTCCGGCGGCGGTAACCCGTCCGATGCGGACAAATCCCACACGCCTGGCGCCGCGCCCGAGCCGTCGCCGAGTCGCCCGCGCCACGGTTCGCAGCCCTCCTGGCCGGCGCTGCCCGAGGGCGCCCGCTGGGCCCTCGATGTGGTGCAGATCCCCGACGCGCTCCGGCCGGCCCTGGCGCGGATCCTGGACCGGATTGCTGTCGTAGAAGGGCTTCAGGAGGCCCGGGACCTGCTCGAGGCACAACCCGGGACGCGCGCGGTCACGCTCGAGGGCGACCTGTTCGGCGCGGACTGGGCCGTGGGTGGTAGCGCGAGCGCGCCCTCGCTGCTCGAGGTGCAGACAGCCGTCGACGACGCCGCCGCGCAGCACGACGACGCGACGCACCGCCACGAGCGCTTGGGCTTTGGGGTGGCGCGGGCCAAGGCCGACGTCGCCGCGGCGCAGCAGCAGGCCGAGGTTGCCCTCGCCCGGCTGCACGACAGCGATGCGCGGATGGCCGCGCTCGGCGAGCGGCTCGGGGTCCTCGTTTCTGCCGCCCGTGCGGCGACCGCCGAGGGTGATCGGCTGGAGCAGGCCCGGGTCCGCGCGGAGCAGGCGCGGGACGAAGGCCTGTCCGGGCTGGCCGGGCTGGAGCAACGACTCGGGGCCGCCGAGCGGGCCCCGCTGGACAGCGAGCCCTCGCCCGGCCTGCGGGATCGGCTCGCCCTGGCGGCGGCGCAGGCGCGTGCCGAAGAGGTCGAGGCCCGGCTCGCGGTACGCACCGGTGAGGAACGCGTACGGGCGTTGTCCGGTCGGGCCGATGCGCTCGAGCGCAGCGCCCGGCAGGAGCGGGCCGAGCGGCAGCGGCTGGTCGAGCTGCGGGAGCGCAACGCCCGCGGTGCGGCGACCGCCGCCGAGGTGGTCCGCGGCGCCCAGCTCGCCCTCGAGCACCTCGCCCGGAGCCTGCTGACAGCCGACGCCGAGCGGGAGGCCGCGCTGGCCGACCGTACGGCGACCGAGAGCGAGCTGGCTGCTCGCAGACTGCGGTCCCGTGAGCTGGCGGCCGAGCTCGACCGGCTCACCGATGTCGTGCATCGCGACGAGGTCGCCCGCGCCGAGCAGCGGCTGCGCATCGAGGCTCTCGAGACGCGCGCGGAGCAGGAGTGGGGCGTGCCGCTGGAGCAGCTGCAGCGCGAGTACGGGCCGGCCGCGCCGGTGCCCGGCGCCACCGATGAGGAGCCGCCGTCGGCGTACGACAGGGGGGTGCAGGACAAGCGGGCCGCCCTCGCCGAGCGGGCCCTGGCCCTGCTGGGCCGGGTGAACCCGCTGGCGCTGGAGGAGTACGCCGCGCTGGAGGAGCGCTCGGCGTTCCTGACGACGCAGCTGGAGGACCTCAAGGCGACCCGGCGCGACCTGCTGACGGTCGTCAAGGACGTCGACGACCGCATCCACGACGTGTTCTCCACGGCCTTTGCGGACACGGCCCGGGAGTTCGTCGAGGTGTTCGCGACGCTGTTCCCGGGCGGGGAGGGCCGGCTGGTCCTCACCGATCCCGATGACCTGCTGGTCAGCGGGATCGAGGTGATGGCCCGCCCGGCCGGCAAGAAGGTCGCACGGCTGTCCCTGCTGTCCGGGGGCGAACGGTCACTGACCGCCATCGCCCTGCTGGTGGCGATCTTCCGGGCCCGGCCCTCGCCGTTCTACGTCCTGGACGAGGTCGAGGCGGCGCTGGACGACCGCAACCTCAGCCGGCTGCTCGAGGCGCTGGAGGGCCTGCGGCGCAGCTCCCAGCTGATCGTCATCACCCACCAGAAGCGGACGATGGAGATCGCGGACGCGCTGTACGGCGTGACGATGCGCGACGACGGCATCTCGGCGGTGGTCAGCCAGCGGCTCCGGGAGCGCGAGTCGGCGGGAACCGGCTGGTAGACACACGGGCGTGCTCGAAACGCTAGGCATCGTCGCAGCCATCTTCGTCCTCGCCCTGATCGCCACCGTCGCGCTGGCCACCGGGCGCAGCCGCAGGCCACCGGCAGCTGAGCGCCCGCAGCCCGGGGTCGACTACCGGCCGGGTGCCGGCGATGACGCAGAGGTGCCGCGCGACACGCCCCTTCGTCAGGTCGAGGTCGTCGACAGCCCGCTGCTGCGTGAGGACACGACCGGGCCCGACGGCGGGCGGACGCAGGAGCGCCCGGCGCTGATCGGTGCCGAGCCCGGGCGGGACGTGCCGGATCCCACGGCGGGCCGGCTCACCCGGCTGCGGGCTCGGCTGGCCCGCAGCCAGGGCACGCTGGGCCGCGGGTTGTTCGCCCTGCTGTCCCGCGACGTGCTCGACGAGGACACCTGGGAGGAGGTCGAGGACACGCTGCTGCGCTCCGACATGGGGGTCGCCGGCACCACCGAACTCGTCGCCCGGCTGCGGACCCGGGTGCGTGTGGACGGCGTACGTACCACCAGCGAGCTGCGACAGCTGCTGCGTGAGGAGCTCGTCTCCGCGATCGGGCCGGACCTCGACCGCTCCCTGCGCACGCTGCCGCACGGGGACGGCCGCCCCGCGGTGATGCTCGTCGTCGGGGTGAACGGCACCGGCAAGACGACCACGTGCGGCAAGCTCGCGCGGGTCCTCGTCGCTGACGGCCGCAGCGTCGTGCTCGGCGCGGCAGACACCTTCCGGGCGGCCGCTGCCGACCAGCTGCAGACCTGGGGCGATCGGGTCGGGGCCAGCACCGTTCGCGGCCCGGAGCAGGGCGACCCGGCCAGCGTCGCCTTCGACGCGGTGCAGCGGGGGACCGCCGACAAGGCCGATGTCGTGCTGATCGACACCGCCGGTCGCCTGCACACCAAGACCGGTCTCATGGACGAGCTCGGCAAGGTCAAGCGGGTCGTGGAGAAGCACGGGCCGGTCGACGAGACGCTGCTGGTGCTCGACGCGACCACCGGGCAGAACGGCGTGGTCCAGGCCCGCGTGTTCACCGCGGCCGTCGAGATCACCGGCATCGTGTTGACCAAGCTGGACGGCACCGCGAAGGGCGGCATCGTCATCGCGGTGCAGCGCGAGCTCGGCATCCCGGTCAAGCTCATCGGCCTCGGAGAGGGCCCGGACGACCTCGCGCCGTTCGAGGCCGAGCCGTTCGCCGACGCGCTTCTCGGGGACGAGGCAGCGCTTTAGAGTCCGGCCATGACGACCGTGGCGAGCCCCCTGGAGCATGCCCGCCTCGCCGCGCGCGACCGCCCGAGTGCGATCTGCGGTTCCACCACGACGACGTACGGCCAGACCTGGCAGCGCTGCCGGCAGCTCGTGGGCGCGCTGCGGCTGCTCGGCCTCGACCGCGGCGACCGGGTCGCGGTGGTCGCGGCGAACTGCCACCGCTACCTGGAGATCTACCAGGCGGTGCCGGCCGGCGGGTTCGTCCTGGTGCCTCTGAACGCCCGCCACAGCGCGACCGAGCTGGCGTACGCACTGACCGACGCCGGCGTGCGCGTCCTGATCACCGACCGCGACCCCGGGTCGCTGGCCGATCTCGTCGAGCGGGTGGTGCTCCTGCCCAGCGCGTACGAGGAGCTGCTCGCCGCGGCCCCGGAGGCCCCCCTCGGTGAGGGCGTGCACGAGGACGACCTCGCCGGGCTGTTCTACACCGGGGGCACGACCGGTGGGGCGAAGGGCGTGATGCTCAGCCACCGCAACCTCATCGCCAACACCTTCAGCTCCCTCGTCGTGCTCGGGTTGCGCGAGGACGACCGGTGGCTCGCGATGGCGCCGATGTTCCACGCCGCCGGCACGTTCGCGACCTTGGCCTGTACGTGGCGCGGGGTCGTGAACGTCGTCCTGCCGACCTTCGGACCCGGCGCCGCACTCGACCTGATCGAGCGGCACCGCTGCACGACCACCATCGGTGTCCCCACCATGCTCGCCGCGATGGTCGAGGAGCAGGCCCGGCAGCCGAGGGACGTCTCCAGCATGCGCGTGTTCACCCACGGCGCCGCGCCGATCGCCACCGAGGTGGTCCGCCGGGCTGCCGCCGCTTTCCCGACGACCGAACTCATCCACCTGTACGGGGCCACCGAGACCGCGCCTCTCATCACCGCGAGTGCGCACGAGGAACGGCTGCTCGACGGGCCGCAGGCGCGGGCCTGTGGCCGACCCGTGCCGGGGGTCGAGATCGCCATCGACGACCCCGTCGACGGCATCGGCGAGGTGCTCGTCCACGGGGACAACGTCATGCAGGGGTACTGGGGCAAGCCCGAGCAGACCGCGGCTGCGCTGGTGGACGGCTGGTACCGCTCGGGCGACCTCGGGCGACTGGATGACACCGGCTCCCTGCACCTGGTCGACCGGGCCAAGGACATGCTGGTGACCGGTGGCGAGAACGTCTACAGCACCGAGGTCGAGGAGGCGCTGTACGCCCACCCGGCCGTGCTCGAGGCCGCCGTGTTCGGCGTTCCGGACGACCGCTGGGGTGAGGCGGTGCACGCTGTCGTGGTACCCAGGACGCCGGTCACCGCCGAGGAGCTGATGACCCACTGCCGCACGCTGCTGGCCGGGTACAAGGTGCCCAAGCGCGTGGAGGTCACCGACCAGCCCCTGCCCAAGAGCGGCGCCGGCAAGGTGCTCAAGCGCTCGTTGCGCGAACCGCACTGGGCCGGTCAGGACACGCGCATCTGAGCTGCGGCTCGAAGGTCGACGAGCGCTCGCAGACGATCTTCTGATTCTGCGGATGCTGCTCGACGCGCCGGTGTGTCACAACAGCAACCGCACGATCAGGAGATCATCGCGTGGCGCGGTCCACCGCTGTCCCCGCCGCGCGGTCCACCGCGACGCACCAGTCGGCTCCCGCCGCCCACGGCGCCCCCTGCCAGGTGCTGTGCCGGGCCACCGGCACCAGGCCGGCTCCGGCGACCCACACGTCGTACGCCGGGACCGCGAGCCGGTCGGTGCGCCAGCCGCTGACCAGCAGGCCGTCGGGCAGCAGGTGCGCCGCAAGCCGTCCGAGGACGGCGGACTCCGTCCCGGGAGCCAGGAAGACCACGACGTTGCCCGCCGCGACGACGAGGTCGAACGGCTCGCCGAGGTCCAGGGTCGCCAGGTCGCCGTCCACCCACACCACCCCGGGTTGGGCGCGGGCGACCGCGAGCATGGACGGGTCGCTGTCGACACCGGTGACCAGGTGGCCGCGGCGGGCCAGTTCGAGCGCCACCCGCCCGGTGCCGCAGCCCGCATCCAGCACGCGGGCGCGTGGGGGCAGCAGCGCGTCCACGTAGGCGGCCTCGCCGTGCACGTCCACGCCGTGCTCGGCCAGCTCGCGGAACGCCTCGTCGTAGGACGACCCGCGAGCACCACCGGTCTCCTCCAGCCATCGGCTCATGCCGCCATGTTGGCAGGGCGTCGAGTGTCACGCGGGTGAAACACCAGCGGTGCAGACGTCACCGGCGGGAAACACGCCGGAGACCGGGGTGGAACCCCCGGTCGTCACCCTCTGCTCAGCAGCCGCGCACCACCGACGCGAGGAGAGGCATGCCCATCGACCCGAACATCCAGAGCAAGATCGACGCCGCGACAGGCGTCGGGAACACCGCATGGGTGCTCGCCAGCGCGGCCCTGGTGCTGTTCATGACGCCTGGCCTGGCCTTCTTCTACGGCGGCATGACGCGGTCCAAGAGCGTGCTGAACATGCTCATGATGAGCTTCTCGGCCATCGGGCTCGTCAGCATCCTGTGGGTCATCTACGGCTACACCCTGTCGTTTGGTGTCGACGCGAAGGCCGGCCTCATCGGCAACCTCGACGACCTGGGCCTCAAGGCCGAGACCACGATGAGCACGACGGCCGGGCTGTCCAACTACGCCTTCGTCGCCTTCCAGATGATGTTCGCGATCATCACCCTGGCTCTGATCAGCGGAGCCATCGCCGACCGCATGAAGTTCGGCTCCTGGGTGCTGTTCAGCATCTTGTGGATCTCGATCGTCTACTTCCCGGTGGCGCACTGGGTCTTCTCGGCCGGCACCCCGGCCACCAAGGGACCCTTCGGTCACGGGGCCGCGTCCGCGTACGCGGCCGGCACAGGTGGCTGGATCATCAGCAAGCTGGGCGCGCTGGACTTCGCCGGTGGCACCGCGGTGCACATCAACGCCGGTGCGGCCGCCCTCGCGCTCGTGCTGGTGCTCGGCAAGCGCAAGGGCTTTCGCACCGACGCCATGCGCCCCCACAACCTGCCGCTGGTGATGATCGGCACCGGTGTCCTGTGGTTCGGCTGGTTCGGCTTCAACGCCGGCTCGGCGCTGGCCGCGAACGGCCTGGCCGGTCTGGCCTTCGTCAACACCCAGGTCGCCACGGCGGCCGGTCTGGTCGCCTGGATCGGGCTGGAGCGGCTGCGCGACGGCCACGCGACCACGCTCGGCGCTGCCTCCGGCGCGGTGGCCGGACTCGTCGCGATCACGCCCGCGTGCGGGTCCGTCACACCGATCGGCGCGATCCTGGTCGGGCTGGTGGCCGGCGGGCTCTGCGCCCTCGCCGTCACCATGAAGAACCGCCTCGGGTACGACGACGCGCTCGACGTCGTCGGCGTGCACCTGGTCGGCGGCCTCGCCGGAACCCTGCTGGTCGGCTTGGTCGCCAGCGACAAGGCCACCGAGTTCTATGCCTCGGGCCAGCACATCCGGGGTTTGTTCTACGGCGGCGGCTTCGCCCAGCTCGGGCGTCAGGCCATTGCTGCGGGGGCCGTCCTGGCGTACTCCTTCGTGCTCACCCTGGTCATCGCGCTCGTCGTGAAGGCCGTGATGGGGCTGCGCGTCCCCGAGGAGCAGGAGATCACCGGCATCGACCAGAGCGTCCATGCCGAGACGGCGTACGAGTTCGTCGGCCTGGGCACGGCGGGTTCCGGCTCGATGCTGCCCTCGCAGACGACGGCCACCAAGGTGCACTCATGAGACTGGTCACGGCGGTGCTCAAGCCGTTCAAGCTCGACGAGGTGAAGACCGCGCTGGAGGCCTTCGGGGTGCAGGGCATGACGGTCAGCGAGGTGCAGGGCTTCGGCCGTCAGCGCGGGCACACCGAGGTCTACCGGGGCGCGGAGTACACCGTGTCCTTCGTGCCGAAGGTGCGGGTCGAGGTGCTGGTGGACGACGCCGATGCGGGCGACGTCGTGGACGTCATCGCCAAGGCCGCGCAGACCGGGTCGATCGGGGACGGCAAGGTGTGGAGCACCCCGGTCGACGAGGTCGTGCGGGTGCGCACGGGGGAGCGTGGCGTCGAGGCGTTGTAGGCAACCGGGTGGCAGGGCGGCGGGTACCGGGCAGGGGCCCGCCGCCCTGGTGTTCGGTCCGTGCAGTGGGGGAGGATCAGCGCATGAAGATGATCACGGCGGTCGTCAAGCCGTTCAAGCTCGACGACGTGAAGACCGCGTTGGAGGCCCTGGGGGTGCAGGGCATGACGGTCAGCGAGGTGCAGGGCTTCGGCCGTCAGCGCGGGCACACCGAGGTCTACCGGGGCGCGGAGTACACCGTGTCCTTCGTCCCCAAGGTGCGCATCGAGGTGCTCATCGACGACGCCGAGGTGGGTCGCGTCATGGACGCCGTCGTCGAGTCCGCCAGCACCGGCTCCATCGGCGACGGCAAGGTCTGGTGCACCCAGGTCGACGACGTCGTGCGGGTGCGCACGGGGGAGCGTGGTCCGGACGCGCTCTAGGCGGCAGGCGCTGTTCCGTCAGCCTGACCTGATCGGGGCGCCGCTGCGCTCGGCCCTGGTCGAGCTGTACGACGGGTGGCTCGCCGGCCTGCTCGGCGAGCCCGGTCCGGGCGTGGCGCTGGTAGCCGTCGGCGCGCTCGGTCGCCGCGACCCGGCTCCGGGCAGCGACCTCGACCTGGTGCTGGTGCACGACGGCACCGGCGAGGTCGGTCCGCTCGCCGACCGCCTGTGGTACCCGATCTGGGACACCGGCATCGGGCTGGACCACTCGGTCCGTACCGTCGAGGAGGCGGTGGCCGTGGCCAGGGAAGATCTCAAGGCGGCGCTCGGCCTGCTGGACGCGCGCTACGTCGGCGGCGACCCCCGGCTCGCCGCCCAGCTCATCACCGCCTCCCGCGCCGCCTGGCGGTCCGGTGCCGGCAAGCGCCTGCCGCAGCTCCGGGCGGCCGTCCAGGAGCGCGCGCACACCTTTGGAGAGGTCGCGTTCCTGCTCGAGCCCGACCTGAAGCAGGCGCGCGGCGGCCTGCGCGACGTGCACGCTCTGCACGCGATCGCCGTCGCCCAGCTCGCGGACCCTGCTGGCGAGCAGGTCCGGGCGGCGTACGACGTGCTGCTCGACGTCCGCGGGGAGCTGCACCGACAGACGGTCCTGGCCTCCAGGCGCCCTCTGGACCGGCTGCTCATGCAGGAGCAGGACGCGGTCGCGGCCGCCCTGTCCTACGCCGACGCCGATGCGCTCATGGCGGCAGTCTCCGCCGCCGCCCGGACGATCGCCTACGCCGGCGACAGCACGTGGCGGCGGGTGCAGGCCGCCGCTCCGCGCCGGCGGCTGCTCGGTCTGCGCGGCCCCGTGGGTCCGGTCCGCCGGCCGCTGGGCGACGACGTCGTCGAGCAGGAGGGCGAAGTCGTGCTGGCCCGGGATGCGACCCCGGCCACCGACGCGGGGCTGGTCCTGCGGGTGGCCGAGGCCGCAGCCCGGGCCGGGCTACCCGTCGCACCGCACACCCTGGCCCGGCTGTCAGAGTGTCCGCCGCTGCCGTCGCCGTGGCCGGCCTCGGCCCGGGACGCACTGGTCGGGCTGCTGGCCGCGGGCCACGACGCGGTACCCGTGATAGAGGCACTGGACCAGGCGGGGCTGCTCGTGCGGCTGCTGCCCGAGTGGGCGCTGGTCCGCAGCAAGCCGCAGCGCAACAGCTACCACCGCTTCACCGTCGACCGGCACCTGGTCGAGGCGGCCGCGCACGCCGCCGGGCTGACCCGGCGGGTGGGGCGCCCCGACCTGCTGCTGCTGGGCGCGCTGCTGCACGACATCGGCAAGGGGCTGTCCGGGGACCACACGGTGGTCGGGATGCAGCTTGTCGCCGCGATCGGCCCCCGCCTGGGGCTCGAGCCCGCTGACGTCGACGTGCTTGTGGCGATGGTGCGGCACCACCTGCTGCTGCCCGACGTCGCGACCCGGCGCGACCTGGCCGACCCGGTCACCGCCGCCTCGGTCGCGGCCGCAGTGGGTTCGACCGAGGTGCTGGAACTGCTGCACGCCCTCACCGAGGCCGACTCGGCCGCGACCGGACCGGCGGCCTGGAGCACCTGGAAGGGCCAGCTCGTCGCGGAGCTGGTCGGCCGCACCTCTGCTCTGCTGGCCGGCGCGCTGCCGCCTCCTCCCGCGCCGCTGTCCGCGGTCCAGGAAGCGCTCGTCCGCGCGGGCACCTTCGCGTTGGACGCCGACGGGGAGACCGTCACGATCGTCGCGCCGGACCGACCGGGCCTGCTCTCGCTGTCGACCGGGGTGCTCGCCCTGCACCGGCTCGACGTGCGATCGGCGTCGGCCTTCACCCGAGGCGTCGTCGGCGTCACGGTCTTTCGCGTCAGCCCGCGCTTCGGCGCGCTGCCGGACTGGACACTGGTCCGGGAGGACCTGCGCCGCGCCATCGAGGGCTCGCTCGACCTGGTCGGCCGGCTGGCCGCCCGCGAGGCCGCCTACCCCCGTCGTACGCCGGTGCCGGCAGCCCCGCCCACGGTGCGGCTGCTCGACGACGCGTCGGCCACGGCCACCGTCGTGGAGGTGCGCGCCCCCGACGCGCTCGGGGTGCTGCACCGGATCACCGCAGTCCTCGACGAGTACGGCCTGGACGTACGGACCGCGCACGTCAGCTCGCTCGGCGCCGACGTCGTGGACGCGTTCTACCTGGCCGACCCCCGAGGGGTGCTCGTCGGGGGCGGCCGCACCGAGCTGACGGCCGACCTGCTGGCCGCGCTCGCCTGACCCGCCGCCGACCCGCTCGGCGGGCATCAGCGTGGACCGCCGGCCCCCTGTGCTCGCACTACGCTGGGTGCCTCTGACCCCGACCCTGCTGAGGCCCGATGTTCGACACCCTGTCCGACCGGCTCGACAAGGTCTTCACCTCCCTGCGCGGCAAGGGCCGGCTGTCCGAGGCCGACATCGAGGCGACCGCGCGCGAGATCCGGATCGCGCTGCTCGAGGCCGACGTCGCGCTGCCGGTGGTCAAGGCCTTCCTCGCCGCGGTCAAGCAGCGGGCCGGCAGCGAGGAGGTGTCCAAGGCCCTCAACCCCGCCCAGCAGATCATCAAGATCGTCAACGAGGAGCTCGTGACGATCCTGGGCGGCCAGACAAGGTTGCTGCGCTACGCGAAGACCTCACCGACGGTGATCATGCTGGCCGGGCTGCAGGGCGCAGGGAAGACGACCCTGGCCGGCAAGCTCGCCCGGTGGCTCAAGGCCCAGGGGCACGCGCCGCTGCTGGTGGCCTGCGACCTGCAGCGCCCCAATGCCGTCCAGCAGCTTCAGGTCGTCGGCGGACAGGCCGGGGTGGACGTCTTCGCCCCGCATCCCGGCGCGTCGGCGGTCGGTCTCGCCGGCCAGGGCCCCCCGGACCCGGTCGCGGTGGCCCGCCAGTCGCTCGAGCACGCCCGTCGGGTGAACTACGACGTGGTCATCGTCGACACTGCCGGACGCCTCGGCATCGACGCCGAGCTGATGCAGCAGGCCACCGACATCCGGGACGCCGTACGGCCCGACGAGGTGCTGTTCGTCGTCGACACGATGATCGGGCAGGACGCCGTCGTCACCGCGCAGGCCTTCCAGGAGGGCGTCGGCTTCACCGGCGTCGTGCTCACCAAGCTCGACGGCGACGCCCGCGGCGGCGCCGCGCTATCCGTGCGACACCTGACCGGCCAGCCGATCATGTTTGCGTCGACGGGCGAGAAGCTCGGGGACTTCGACATCTTCCACCCCGAGCGGATGGCCTCGCGCATCCTCGGCATGGGCGATGTGCTCACCCTCATCGAGCAGGCAGAGCGGCACTTCGACGCCGACTCCGCCGAGAAGATGGCGGGAAAGCTCGGCAGCGGCGCGGACTTCGACCTGGAGGACTTTCTGGAGCAGATGGTCCAGGTCAAGAAGATGGGTTCGCTGACCTCGCTGCTCGGGATGCTGCCGGGCATGGGGCAGATGAAGGACGCCATCGCCCAGGTCAAGGACTCCGACCTCGACCGGATCGCCGCGATCATCCGGTCCATGACGCCGCAGGAGCGCCGGGACACCAAGGTGCTCAACGGCTCGCGGCGGATCCGGATCGCCAAGGGCGCCGGCGTGACCGTCCCCGAGGTCAACAACCTGGTGGACCGCTTCCTCGAGGCACAGAAGATGATGAAGCAGATGGCCGGCTCGGGCGGTCTGCCCGGGGTGCCGGGAATGAGCCGCAAGACCAAGCGGCAGCAACCTGGCAAGAAGGGCAAGAAGGGCAAGAAGGGTCCGGGGCGGGCCGGCGGCGGCCTGTCGCAGGCTCAGCGCGCCCAGCAGGCGGCGGGGGAGCTCGGCGCGGCACCCGGTGAACCCTCGGGCGGCGGTGGCCGCGGGCAGCGTGCGCTACCGGGTGGGAACGGGCAGCGTTCCTCGCCCGGCGCGGCGAACCCGCTGGGGCTGCCGACGCAGGCCGACCTCGATCCGCTGGGGCTGCGCCGCCCGCGCTGACCTGCGCTCGTCCCCGCCGCACGGCCGGGGCAACGGTTGCCTGCCGGTCGGGTCTGGCACACTGGTCGCCGAGCCACCGCTGCCGCCGGCCCTCTACCCGTCGTCAGCGCGTCCGCACGAGTTGAAGCCCGCGCACCCCCACGCGCAGGCGGCCCACCTACCCCGCCCGTACGACTGGAGCACGAAGACCTGTGGCAACCAAGATCAAGCTGATGCGCCTCGGCAAGATGCGCGCCCCGTACTACCGGATCGTCGTTGCGGACGCACGCACTAAGCGTGACGGTCGTGTGATCGAGACGATCGGCAAGTACCACCCCAAGGAGAACCCCTCGTTCATCGAGGTGAACGGCGACCGGGCTGCGTACTGGCTGGGTGTCGGCGCCTTGGCGACCGAGCCGGTGGAGCGCATCCTGAAGGTGACCGGCGACTGGCAGCGCTTCAAGGGTGAGGCGGCGCCGGCGCCCATGCTCGTGCGCGAGCCCAAGGCCGACAAGAAGGCGGTGTTCGAGGCCGCAGCCCGTGAGGGCCTGGACGGTCAGGCCGCCGGCGGCGCAGCCACCACGCCCAAGAAGAAGGCGGCCCCGAAGGCCGACGCACCGACCCCCAAGGCCGACGCACCCGCGTCCACCGACGCCCCGGCTGCTGACGCCCCGGCCGCTGATGTCACGGCGGCGCCCGCGACTGCCGACGCCACCGCCGCAACCCCGGCCGAGACGGTCCCTGTCGTCGAGGCAGAGCTCGCCGACGTCGACGCTCCCGCTCCCGCGGCGGAGTAGGTGCTCGAGAACGCCCTCGAGCACCTGGTCAAGGGCATCGTCGACAATCCCGACGACGTGACCGTCGAGCTGGTCACCGGTCGTCGCGGCCGTACGCTCGAGGTGCGCGTCAACCCGGACGATCTCGGCAAGGTGATCGGCCGCAACGGGCGTACCGCGAAGGCGCTGCGCACCGTGGTGGCCGCCCTCGGTGGCCGGGGCGTCCGCGTCGACGTCGTCGACACCGATGAGGTGCGCTGAGCGAGCCCGACCTGCTGGTGGTCGGCCGGATCGGGCGACCCCAGGGGATCCGGGGAGAGGTCACGGTCGAGGTCCGCACGGATGAGCCCGGGGCCCGGTTCGCCGACGGCGCCGTCCTGCTCACCGAGCCGGCAGAGCGGGGCCCGCTGACGGTGGCCGCTGCCCGCGACCAGAACGGGCGGCTGATGGTGGCCTTCGAGGGGCTCGCGGACCGCAACGGTGCGGAGGCGTTGCGGGGCACGTTGCTGCTGGTGGATGCCGCCACGCTCCCGGTCCCGCAGGACCCGGACGTGTTCCTGGACCACCAGCTCGTCGGCCTACCGGTCGAGCTGGTGTCGGGCGCACCCCTCGGTGAGGTCGCCGAGGTCCTGCACCTGCCGCACGGCGACGTCCTCGTCGTACGCCGGACGGGCTCGCCTGCCCAGCCGGTCCCGGAGGAGGGCACGGAGGTGCTTGTGCCCTTCGTGCGCGCGATGGTGCCGATCGTCGACGTAGCGGGGCGACGCGTGGTCATCGACCCGCCCGTCGGCCTGCTGGACCTGACCCTGCCGGCTGGGCCCGAGTGACGTGCTCATCGACGTCGTCAGCATCTTCCCGGAGTACCTGAGCGCCCTCGACGTCTCGCTGCTGGGAAGGGCGCAGCAACGCGGTCTGCTCGAGGTCCGACGGCACGACCTGCGCGAGGGCGCGACGGACGTGCACCGCACCGTCGACGACAGCCCGTACGGCGGCGGCCCGGGCATGGTGATGACGGCTGAGCCGTGGCGGTTGGCTCTGGAGCGCGTCCTCGCCGGCGGCGGCCCGGCGCCGGCCCCCCGGCTGATCCTGCCGACGCCCGCCGGCCGCCCGTTCACCCAGGAACTCGCGCACGAGCTCAGCGGCGAAGCGTGGCTGGCCTTCGCTTGCGGCCGGTACGAGGGCATCGACGGCCGCGTCGTCAAGCACGCCCGAAAGACCATGGTCGTCGACGAGATCTCGCTCGGCGACTACGTGCTGGCCGGCGGTGAGGCGGCCGTGCTCGTGATCGTCGAGGCGGTCGCGAGGCTGCTGCCGGGCGTGCTCGGCAACACGGCCTCGCACGAGGACGACTCGTTCTCCCACGGGTTGCTCGAGGGACCGTCCTATACGCGGCCACCCTCCTGGCAGGGTCTGGAGGTCCCCTCCGTGCTGCTCTCGGGCGACCACGTGGGGATCAGCCGGTGGCGCCGCGACGAGGCGCTGCGGCGGACCGTGCGGCTGCGGCCGGACCTGCTTGTCGGCCCGTTCGACCAGCGGGACCTCGCGGTGCTGGCCGAGGCCGGGTTCGAAGCCCCGTCCGGCGGTGTGGCACAGTAGAGGGCTGTTGCGGACGATCCGGGCCCGCGCCCCTGCCTGCACGCGCCCAGCGCGCGTGCCACCCTGCACGAAGGAAGCGACACCGCGATGCACATCCTCGACGAGCTCGACAACGCTTCCCTGCGCAGCGATGTCCCCGACTTCCGACCGGGCGACACGGTCTCGGTCGGTGTGCGTGTCGTCGAGGGGAACCGCTCGCGCGTCCAGCAGTTCCTGGGGGTCGTGATCCGCCGCCAGGGCGGTGGGGTGCGGGAGACCTTCACCGTCCGCAAGGTCAGTTTCGGTGTCGGCGTGGAGCGCACCTTTCCGCTGCACACCCCCGTGATCGAGGAGATCAAGGTCGTCACCCGCGGCGACGTACGTCGGGCGAAGCTCTACTACCTGCGCGAGCTGCGCGGCAAGAAGGCCAAGATCAAGGAGAAGCGCGTCGCCAAGCCGGCGAGCGCAGCCAGCAAGCCCGCTACCTCGGCCTAGCCGGCCCGGCACGTCCCGCGCCACCTGCCCGTTCTGGTGTGTGTGGCCGGACCTCCCATGACGGCGACCCGTCCAGCGGATGACGGCCCGCTCGAGGCCCCGGCGTCGACCGGGAGGACCCACTCGACCTGGCGTGAGCTGCCTTTGCTGGCGGCCCTGGCCGTGGTCCTCGCCCTGCTGCTCAAGACCTTCCTGGTGCAGGCGTTCTACATCCCGTCCGGGTCGATGGAGAACACGCTGCAGGTCAAGGACCGCGTGCTGGTCAACAAGTTGCTCTACCGGTTTCGCGACATCCACCGCGGTGAGGTCGTGGTCTTCAACGGGCTCGACAACTTCGCCAGCGAGGGCGGGGTCCCGCCGGCCTCCAACGGACTCGTCTCGGCCCTGCGCTCCCTCAGCAGTGCGATCGGGTTCGGTGCCCCCGGCGAGAAGGACTTCATCAAGCGGGTCATCGGCGTGCCCGGCGACCGGGTCATGTGCTGCAGCGCTGACGGCGCGGTCGTCGTGCAGCCGGCCGGGTCGGCGCCGGTCAGCCTCGTGGAGCCCTACCTGTTCGAGAACAACCCGGCGAGTGACCCGCAGAAGTACTTCTGCGACGCGGGCCAGGGTCGGGACGCCTGCCCTCCCGGCGCGGCCGGCGTCCTCGTGCCGAGCGGTCGGCTGTGGGTCATGGGCGATCACCGCGGCCAGTCCGCCGACTCGCGGTCGCACGTCACCGATGTCAATCACGGCACGGTGCCCGCCGACAAGGTCATCGGCCGGGCCTTCCTGGTCGCCTGGCCGCTGGGCCGGGCCAGCGTGCTCGGTGTACCGCAGACGTTCACCTCCTCCGTCGGTACCGGCGCCCCAACGACGTACGCCGCGGGGCTTGCCCTGGCTCTCCCGGTAACCCTGCTCCGGCGCCGCAGGCGGCGGTGAGGACCTCCTCCAAGCTGTTCGTCCTGGACCAGCGGGGCCGGCTGCTGCTGCTCGACTGCGTCGATCCCGCCGACCAGGCCACCACCTGGTTGGGAGTTGCCCGGGGGCGGCGTGGAGCCGGGCGAGAACGCCGAACAGGCAGGGGTGCGCGAGGTCGCGGAGGAGACGGGGGTTCTCGTGCCCCCGGGGCGCGTCGGGCCGCTGCAGTGGACCCGGGTCTCGAGCTTCTCCTGGCGGGGCAGCCGGCACGCGGCGCGGCACGAGGGGCGCCTGGCCCTGTTGCCCGGCCCTGTGAGCACGGGCGCCGTCGCGCTCACACCGGCCAGGCGCGGGACGATCCTCGGGCAGCGCTGGTGGCCGCGGGATGAGCTTGCCGCGCACCAGGGGCGGTGCTTCCCGACCGGGGTGCCCGCGCTGCTCGAGCGGCTGCTCGCCGGTGAAGTGGTCGAGGAGCCCGACGAGACCTGGAACTAGTCCTGGCCGACGGGCCGGGACGCCCCGTGCCGGGCTCGGTGCCAGGGGCAGTGCCGGGTTCGGTGGCGGGGTCGTTGTCGGGGTCGGCCTCGGCGCCACCCGTGCCGGTCTCCCCACCACCGGACGTAGGCTGACCGGGTCATGGCGTCTCCTGTCCCCCGCCTCGCCGCTCGGGTCCTGCTCCTCGACGACGTGGGTAGGGTCCTGCTGTTCCGGGGTGGGGACCCCGCGGCTCCCGAGCGCGGCACCTGGTGGTTCACCCCCGGCGGCGGGTTGGACCCGGGGGAGTCGCGCAAGCAGGGCGCCGCCCGCGAGCTGTTCGAGGAGACCGGTCTGCGCGTGCACCCGGAGAGCCTCGGTGAACCGGTGCTGCGTCGCAGCGTGCAGTTCGAGTTCGCCGGGCACTGCTTCGACCAGGACGAGGAGTTCTTCCTCGTGCGTGGCCGAGCGTTCGAGGTCGACAAAGCGGGCTTCACCGAGCTGGAGCTGGCCAGCGTGGTCGAGCACCGGTGGTGGACCCGTGTCGACTTGGCCGCCACCGCCGAGAAGGTCTTCCCCGACGGCCTGGTGGCGCTGCTCGAGCGGGTGGGGTGAGTGCTGCTCGCCCCCCGTCCCGTGGTGCGCCACGAGCACGGGCTGTGGGCCTTCGAGCGCATGCTGCAGCGGCACGGCTTCCCGCGCGTCGCGGGCGCCGACGAGGCGGGGCGCGGTGCCTGCGCCGGACCGCTTGTCGTTGCCGCCGTGGTGCTCCCGCCCGGTCGCCGCGGCGAGGTGCCCGGCCTCGCGGACAGCAAGTTGCTCACCGCGCGGGCCCGCGAGGTGGCGTACGACGAGGTTGTGGCGCGGGCACTGGCCTGGTCCGTGGTGGTGGTGGCACCGCAAGAAGTCGACCGGATCGGTCTGCACGTGGCCAACGTGCGGGCCATGCGGCAGGCGGTCGTCCGGCTGGACCCCTGCCCGTCCTACGTCCTGACCGACGGTTTCCCGATCGCCGGCCTGCCCGCGCCCGCGCTCGCGGTGTGGAAGGGCGACCGGGTTGCGGCCTGCGTGGCGGCCGGCTCGATCGTTGCCAAGGTCACCCGCGATCGGCTGCTCGTCCAGTTGCACGAGCGCTGGCCGGCATACGACTTCGCGCAGCACAAGGGCTACAGCACGCCGGAGCACATGGCAGCCCTGGCCGAGCACGGCCCGTGCCCGGAGCACCGCTTCTCCTACGTGAACGTGCGGTCCTCGCTCGTACGGCAGGATGCCTCGGCATGAGGACCCGTGAGCGCTGAAGACCTCGAGAAGTACGAGACCGAGATCGAGCTGAAGCTCTACCGGGAGTACCGCGACATCGTTCAGCAGTTCGAGTGGGCCGTGGAGACCGAGCGCCGCTTCTACCTCGCGAACGCGGTCGAGGTCCTCCCGCGCACGAACGACGGCGAGGTGTGGTTCGAGGTGACGCTCACCGACGCCTGGGTCTGGGACATGTACCGCCCGGCGCGCTTCGTCAAGACGGTACGGGTGCTCACCTTCAAAGACGTCAACGTCGAGAAGCTGGACAAGCCCGATCTCGAGCTGCCGAGGGGTTCCCAGCCGCTCGGCGGGTAGAGCCGGGACCATGACCGATGCGAGCATGCCCGGCAACGACCTCCCGCACGGCGACGAGCCGGGCGCGGGCAGCACACCGAACGACGACGGCGAGGGCACCGTTGGCCTCGCGGACCGGCTCGACGATGGAGCTCCAGCCGCAAACCAGGGCAAGGTCGAGCCGGTACCGCCGACGCCGGCCCACACCGACCCGGAGCCCTCCAGCGGCGGGCTGACCGCCGAGGGGCTGGACCTCGACGCCATGAGCATGGGGTCGGCCGCCGGGCAGCTGCCCTCGCACCCGGCGGGCGGTGCCCGTCCGGACCACACCTCTACGGCGATCGAGGAGGTCGCCGAGTCCGGGACCGCACAGCGAGCGCCCGCCAGCCAAGGGGTCTCCCCGGAGCCGATCGGCACCGACCGTGCCGCCTCTGCGGCCGAGATGAGCGAGCACGACGCCAACACCACGGGCCCTGCCTCCTTCGACTCACCCGGGAACGCCCAGGGGGTAGCGGTGTCCTCGCACGACAGTGCACAAGGCACGAGCGAGACCGCAGCCATCGTGCACGGAGCGCGCACCCCGCAGAAGTAGCCCTGTGGACAGCGCAACGGCTGTCCACAGATGTCGCTCCCGGAGCTCCTGGCGGCCCTGCGCGCAGCAGTGTCGCCGCCGGAGGTGGTCGAGATGGCCGACAAGCAGGCGGATCCTCGAGCGGCGCTGGGCAGGTGGGGTGAGGACCTCGCCGTCGAGCACCTGCGCGCAGACGGCTTCGAGGTGCTGGCCAGGAACTGGCGATGCCGCGAGGGTGAGCTCGACGTGGTAGCCCGCGACAGCGCGGTGATCGTCTTCGTCGAGGTCAAGACCCGCAGCGGTACGGCGTTCGGCGAGCCGTCCGAGGCCGTGGGCCCGGTCAAGGCACGCCGCATCCGCGGACTGGCGCTGCGCTGGCTGGCCGACCATCGGCCGGCCGGAGCCGGGGAGCTGCGGTTCGACGTGGTCTCCATCGTGCGCAGGCACGGCTCGCTCCCGGTCGTTCAGCACCTGCGTGGGGCGTTCTGATGACGCTGGCCCGGAGCTTCTCGGTCAGCCTCGTCGGGTTGGACGGGCACATCGTGGAGATCGAGGCCGATCTCGCGCAGGGCCTGCCGGGGTTGACCGTCACCGGCTTGCCTGACGCAGCACTGGCCGAGGCCCGTGACCGGGTGCGCGCGGCCGTTGTCAACTCAGGGCGCGCCTGGCCCCAGAAGCGCATCACGCTCGGGCTTTCGCCTGCGTCGCTGCCCAAGAGGGGCAGCGGTTTCGACCTAGCAAAGGTGAATCACAGACACGCCTAATGGCGCACTCCAGGCCTAGCAATCACCACCACGACCACGCGACCTGGCTCCGCGCGAGCTGCTCGAGGCGACCCGTGGCACGACGTTTACGGCGGTGTGTCCTGCCGCTCGCGCCCTGGTTCGGCCATGGCTACGAGTCCAGCGCCACGGTCGAGTCTGATAGCCAGCTGCTGGACCGCCAGAAGGCGCTGCGGCTCGCCGCCGTACTCCACCTCGCATGCAACGTGGGGAAGGCAACTGGGGAGGGGGCGTGCCCCCCTGGTGCGCACGGTCAGTGCACGCCAGAGTCAAACGGTCGTGCGCCGATCAGGTGTGGTCCGGGCAGCCGCGCAGGCGGCAGTCGTCGTCGCGCGTGACGAGCGTCTGCGGCTGTTGGCAGGCAGTTCGCTTGGTCGCAGGACCGATCAGTCCAAGCAGTCGGCAGCGGGCGTCGATGATCCGCGCCGCCACGACCAGAGCCTGCAGGTCGCCGGACATGGCCGCGGGCCAGACGGCGGCCTGCAGGGCGTTGAGTCGGCTTACCTCGATGTCCAGGTGCTCCTCGACGGCGCCGGTGAGCTGTGCGGCCTGCGCCGTCTTGATGATCTTGTAGACGGTGCCGCGGCTGGTGTAGCCCAGCTCATCTGCGATCTGCTGATAGGTCAGGCCCTGCAGCTTGAGCTGGATCGCCCGGCACTTGCGCGCTGAGGCCAGCGCTTGGTCCCGGTGCCGGCCGCTGACTCGTGGAAGCACAACCGTCTCAAGCGGCTGCGCGGTCATGCCGCCTCCCCCTTCTTGATGTGATGCGAACGTCTGCATAGTCATACAACACATGGCAGGCAACCGCATGGGCGTTGAGCGTGGGTGACGCGGCCTCAGCACTTGCTGGTGCGGCTGGGCGAAAGCGCAGCGCGCCTTCCCGCGCGCCCGGCGTCTTCCACTGGGGAAGCGCTTGCCAATCATGATCATCTTCTGCTAGACTGAGATCAGCGAGGTAGGACAACCACGCCCTGGTGCAGGGCTGGCAACACC
>JAABUX010001601.1_pt1 | contig 33818 bp, 32 predicted proteins | sample 5561851 | NCBI WGS metagenome assembly JAABUX01 (sample SAMN10711883, study PRJNA513361) | rock metagenome | isolation source: Antarctica rocks | place: Antarctica: Victoria Land, Richard Nunatak red sandstone | collected 2016-01-03
CATACATCGCCATGTCGGACTGCATGGAGAACAGCCCGAACACCGCCCCGCGCGGCACCTGCTGGATGCCGTCCTCGCCGCCGGTGAACGGCGCCTGCAGGCAGAAGAAATAGACCATCTGCGCCAGCGCCAGCGTGATCATGGCGAAGTAGATGCCCTGCCGCCGGATCGCCAGCCAGCCGAACACCATACCTAGCGCCGCGCCGGCCCCGCCGCCCGCCAGGATCGCCACCTCTGGCGTCAGATGCCAGTTCTTCGCCGTCCAGGCGCTGACATACGCCCCCATGCCGAAGAACGCCGCGTGGCCGAAGCTCATCAGCCCCACGAACCCGATCAGCAGGTTGAAGGCGCAGGCGAACAGCGCGAAGCACAGCAGCCGCATCAGGAACACGGGATAGATGAACCATGGGCAGGCTACGATCAGCCCCACCAGCAGCAGCAGCGCCCAGGCTTGCGCGCTGCTGAACCCCAGCAGGTTAAACGGGCGCCGGGTAGGCGCGGCGACGGGTACGGCTGCGGTGACGCTCATTCTAGGCCGCCTTTCCGAACAGCCCGGCGGGCCGGGCCAGCAGCACGATGACCATGACGACGAAGATCACCGTCGCCGAGGCCTGCGGGTAATACACCTTCGTCAGCCCCTCGACGATACCAAGCCCGAACCCGGTGACGATGCTGCCCAGGATGCTGCCCATGCCGCCGATCACCACGACGGCGAACACGGTGATGATGAAGCTGCTGCCCATGTTGGGGTTCACCGAGTAGATTGGCGCCGCCAGCACGCCCGCGAACGCCGCCAGCGCCACGCCGCCGGCATAGGTCAGGCTGATCATCCGCGGCACGTTGATGCCGAAGGCCTGCACCAGGCCGGGGTTCTCGGTGGCGGCGCGCAGGCGGGCGCCCAATTGGGTCTTCTCGATCAGCAGCCAGGTTAGCAAGCACATGCCCCCCGCCGCGACGACGACCCACAGCCGGTACATCGGCATGAACATGAAACCGAGGTTCACCGGCCCCGACAGCGCCGCCGGGATGCGGTAGGGCATCCCGGAGCTGCCGAAGGCGTTGCGCGCCAGCCCCTCCAGGATCAGCGCCAGGCCGAAGGTCAGCAGCAGGCCATACAGGTGGTCCAGCTTGTACAGCCGGCTGATGACGGTCTTCTCCAGCACGTAGCCGAACGCGCCGACGATTAAGGGCGCGATCACCAAGGCCGGCCAGTAGCCGATCACCATCCAGTCCGGCACCGACAAGCCCGGCGAGATCATGCCCAGCCAGGTGTTGGGCGTCGCAATCATCCACGCCACGAAGGCGCCCAGCATGAACACCGCGCCATGGGCGAAGTTGATGATGTTCAGCATGCCGAAGATGATCGCCAGCCCCAGCGACAGCAGCGCATAGAACGCCCCGTTGATCAGCCCCAGCGACAATTGCCCGAGCAGCAGCGGCAGCGGCCGGCGGAAGAACGCAACCACGTCCACCCCGCCGATGAGCTGCAACGCCAGCAGCGCCGCGACGATCAGCGCGATGGCGCCGATGGACCGCAGCGGCAGGCGGTCCCCCAGGGGTGCGGCAGTCGTGGCGGACATGGCCTCAGCTCCTGATCAGCGGGCAGCCGCCCTCGGCCAGCGGCTTCCATGCCTGGTCGGCGGGGGTGGTGGTGACGAGCTTGTAATAGTCCCAGGGATACTTGCTCTCGGCAGGGGTCTTCACCTGGAACAGGTAGGACGGGACCAGCGCCATCCCGTCCGAGCGGATGCTGGCCTTGCCGAAGGCGTCGTCCTCGGTCGGCATCGCCTTCATCTGCGCGACGACCGCCGCACCGTCCAGCGCCGCCGCCGGCCCGCCCAGCGCCTGCACCGCCTTCAAGAAGTGCAGTGCCCCGGCGTAGCTGCCGGCATTGTTCATGTTCGGCGCAATGTTGGGCATCCGCGCCTGGAACCGCTTGGTGAACGCCCGGGTGCCGTCGTTCATGTCCCAATAGAAGCTCTCGGTCAGGTTCAGGCCCTGCGCCTGCTCCAGCCCCAGGCCGTGCACGTCGTTGATGTACATCAGCAGGGCGGCGATCTTCATGGTGCTGGTCAGGCCGAACTCGGCGGCCTGCTTGATGCTGTTGATGGTGTCCGCGCCGGAGTTGGCGAGGCCCAGCACCTTGGCCCCGCTGCTCTGCGCCGACAGCAGGAAGGAGGAGAAGTCCGACGTGCCGGGAAACGGATACGGCGACGCCCCGGCGACCTTGCCGCCGGCCGCCTTGACGAACATGGTGGCGTCGCGCTGCAACTGCTGGCCAAACACGTAGTCGGCGGTGACGAAGTACCAGCTATCGCCCCCGGCCTTCACCATCGCGCCCCCGGTGGAGCGCGCCAGCATGTAGGTGTCATACGACCAATGGATGGTGCTGGGCGTGCACTGGCTGCCGGTCAGGTCGGACGTCGCCGCGCCGCAGTCGAGCAGGATGCGGTTCTTGTCCCGCGCGACGTTGTTGACCGCCAGGGCGACCGAGCTGGTCGGCACGTCCAGGATGATCGACACGCCGTCCTGGTCGTACCACTGCCGGGCTATCCCTGCGCCGACGTCCGGCTTGTTCTGGTGGTCGGCGAACAGCACCTCCATCTGCATCCCGCCGCCGAACTCGGCGACGGCCTGGCGGACGGCATTGACCGACTGCATCCCGCCGATGTCGCGGTATGGTCCGGACTGGTCGTTCAGCACGCCGAGCCTGATGACCTTGGATTGGGCGCGGGCACGGCGGGACCCGGCCACCACGGGAGCGGCAGCGGCGGCGGCGAGCAGGGTGCGGCGGTTGAGCATGGCTCAGGCTCTCCAGGACTAGGCGTACCAGGGCTAGGCGTGCACGAGCGAGCAGCCGCCCGCGCCGAGCGGACGATAGGCCTCGTCGGGCGGCGTCGTATTGACCAGCTTGTAGTAGTCCCAGGGACCCTTGCTTTCGCCGGGCTTCTTCACCTCCCACAGGTAGGCCGGGGTCAGCTTGCGCCCATCGGCCCGGATGGCGCCAGCGCCGAAGCAGTCGTCGTCGGTCGGCATCGCCTTCATCGCGGCGACGGCGGCGGCGCCGTCCGCCTTCATGAACGGCACGCCCTTGTCGGCGGCGGTCTTCAGGTAGTGCAGCACGCAGGCATACGTCCCCGCCTGCACCATCGTCGCCCGAACCGCCGGAGCCTTCGACTTGAAGCGTTCCGAGAACTTGCGGGTGCGGTCGTTGGCGTCCCAGTAGAAGCTGTTGGTCAGCAGCAGGCCCTGCGCGATCTCCAGCCCGATGGCGTGCACGTCGCTGATGAATACCAGCAGGCCTGCCAGCTTCATGCTGCTGCTGGTGCCGAACTCCTGCGCCTGCTTGATGGTGTTGACGGTGTCCGCCCCGGCATTGGCAATGCCCAGGATCTTTGCGCCCGACGCCTGCGCCTGCAGCAGCAGGGAGGAGAAATCGGTCGTGCCCGGGAACGGGTAGCGGATGCTGCCCAGCACCTTGCCGCCGGCCTTGGTGACAAACTCCGTGGTGTCGCGTTGCAGTGCGGTGCCGAAGGCGTAGTCGGCGGTAATGAAGAACCAGGTGTCGCCGCCGGACTTCACCGCCGCGGACCCGGTGGACTTCGCCAGCATGTAGGTGTCGTACGCCCAGTGGATGGTGTTGGCGTTGCACATGGCGCCGGTCAGGTCCGACGTGGCGGCGCCGGTGTTCATGTAAGCCTTGTTCTTGTCCTTGGCGACACCGGCGATGGCCAGGCCGACGCCGCTGTTAGGGACGTCGACGATCAGGTCCACCCCCTCCCGGTCGAACCATTGGCGCGCGATGCCGGCGCCGACGTCGGTCTTGTTCTGGTGGTCGGCCTGGACGACCTCGACCGTGAAGCCCTTGCTGGCGAACTCCTCCACCGCCTGCTTGGCGGCCAAGGTGGAAACCGGGCCGCCCACGTCCTGGTAGGTGCCGGACAGGTCAGTCAGCACACCCACCTTGATGACGTTCGCCTGCGCGCGGGCGCGGCGGGCGCCGAGGATGGGAAGGGCGGCAGCGGCGCCGATCAGGCCGCGGCGGGAAACGGTCATGGAACTCTCCTAGGGGGCGCCGCTAGACGCCGAGGTAGTCGTGCAGCTTGTCCATGTTCGCCGACAGCTCGCTGTTGGGGATCATGTCGATGATGCGGCCGTGCTCCATCACGTAGTGCCGGTCGGCGACGGTGGCGGCGAAGCGGAAGTTCTGCTCGACCAGCAGCACCGTGAAGCCGCGCGCCTTGATCTCGCGGATCGTGCGGCCGATCTGCTGCACGATCACCGGGGCCAGGCCCTCGGTCGGCTCGTCAAGCAGCAGCAGCCGGGCGCCGGTGCGCAGGATGCGGCCGATGGCGAGCATCTGCTGCTCGCCGCCGGACAGCTTGGTGCCCTGGCTGCTGGCGCGCTCCTTCAAGTTGGGGAACAGGGTCAGGATTTCCGCGACGCTCATGCCTCCGGGAGCAATCTGCGGCGGCAGCATCAGGTTCTCGGTGACGTTCAGGCTGGCGAAGATGCCGCGCTCCTCCGGGCAGATGGCGATGCCGGCGCGGGCGACGCCGTCCGGGCGCATCCCGGTGGTCTCCATGCCCTTGAAGCGGATGCTGCCCTCGCGCCGGGGCACCAGGCCCATGATGCTCTTCATGGTGGTGGTCTTGCCGGCGCCGTTGCGGCCCAGCAGGGTCACGACCTCGCCCTCGCCCACGTTGAAATCGACGCCGTGCAGGACGTGGCTCTCGCCATACCAGGCGTTCAGCCCGGCGACTTCCAGCATCGGCCCCGCTGTCCGGTCAGAGGGCGTCCCATCCAGCTTGGCGGCGTCAAGCATCGGGTGATCCCAGGTAGGCCGTCACCACGTCAGGGTTCCTGCTGACCTCGGCATAGTCGCCCTCGGCCAGGATCTGCCCGCGGGCCAGCACGGTGATGCGGTCGCACAATCCCTCCACGACGCTCAAGTTGTGCTCCACCATCAAGATGGTACGGCCGGTGCGGATGCGGCGGATCAGGGCCACCACGCGGTCCACGTCCTCGTGCGTCATGCCTGCCGTCGGCTCGTCAAGCAGCAGCATCTGCGGCTCCAGCGCCAGCGTCGTCGCGATCTCCAGCGCACGCTTGCGGCCATAGGACAGCAGAGCCGCCTGTTCCTCCTCGTAGCCCTCCAGCCCCACGTCGGACAGCAAGGCGCGGGCGCGGTCATCGTATTGGTGCAGCAGCGATTCCGGCCGCCAGAAGTCGTAGCTGCCGCCGCGTGCGCGCTGCAGCGCCAGCCGCACGTTCTCCATGGCGGTCAGGTGTGGGAACACCGCGGAGATCTGGAAGCTCCGCACCAGGCCCAGCCGCGCCACCGCCGCCGGCTTCTGCCCGGTGATGTCGCGGCCCTTGAAGCGGATGGTGCCGCGAGTGGGCGCCAGGAACTTGGTCAGCAGGTTAAAGCATGTCGTCTTGCCGGCGCCGTTCGGGCCGATCAGGGCGTGGATCGTTCCCTCCTGCACGCGCAGGTCCACGTTGTTCACGGCAACGAAGCCGCGGAACTCGCGTGTCATGCCCGACGTTTCCAAAATGGCGCTCGGCACCCCGACGTTCCCCAATTTTTGCAAGTCTTACCCCGTTGATTTGCATATCACGCGGGCGGGCGCAAGATTGATCGCCAGGGGAGGAGCCGCTGCACGATGACGAGTCCGACAAGGCTTCGCAGCTTGCTGTTCGCACCGGGCGACAGCGAGCGAAAGGCGCTCAAGGCCGCTGCCTCCGCGGCCGACGGGATCATCCTGGACCTGGAGGACAGCGTGGCGCCGCCGGGCAAGGACGCCGCCCGCGCCATGGTTGCCGTGCTGCTGCCCACCCTCGCCCGGCCCGGCGTAATCGTGCGCGTGAACCCGCGCGGGACGCCTTGGTACCTGGCCGACCTTGCCGCCGTCATCCCCTGCCGCCCGTCTGCCATCCTGCTCCCCAAATGCACCGGCCCGCATGACCTGCACGCCCTCGACCATCACCTCGAAGCCCTGGAGGCCGCGCATGGCCTGCCGCGTGGCGGCATCGGTGTCCTTGCCCTGGTGACGGAGACCGCGGCGTCGCTTCTCCGCATGGACTACCTTGGAGCGCCGTCACGGCTGCTGGCGCTGTGCTTCGGGGCGGAGGACCTGTCCGCCGACCTGGGCGTGTCCCCGCGCGACCCGGATGGCCGCTACGCCGGGCCGGTTTCGGCGGCGCGCTCCCTGACTATCACCGCTGCCGCTGCCGCGGGGGTGCCGGCGCTGGACACACCCTGGCCCGATCCGCGCGACCCCGCCGGGCTGGCGATGGAGGCGGCGCGGGCCGCCCGCGACGGCTTCGCGGGCAAGCTGTGCATCCACCCCGACCAGGTCGCCGCGGTGAACGCCGCCTTCACCCCATCCGCCGAGCGGGTGGCCTGGGCGCGCCAGGTGCAGGACGGGTTCGCTGCCCGCCCCGGCGCCGGCGTGTTCGCCCTGGATGGAAAAATGATTGACCGGCCCCATCTGAGGCTTGCCGAACGCATCCTGGCCGCCATCCATTCCTGACCCTAGAGCCTGGCAGTCAAGGCTCGCAACGTGGGATCGCATCCGGCCTTGCGTAACGATCAGACGCCACTTCACCAGGCCGCGACACCCTTATGCAAGACGATAGCACTGACAACGAGTTGATGGCCCGCATCGCGGCCGGCGACCGGGCCGCGTTCGACACCCTGGCCGGGCGCTACCTGTTGCGCTTGCGGCGGGCGGCGATGCGCGTGCTGGGCGACCCGGCCGCGGCGGAGGACGTGGCGCAGGACGCGCTGCTGCGTGCCTGGTCGCGCGCCGGGTCGTTCGATCCGTCGCAGGCGGCGGCGTCCACCTGGCTGCACCGCATTGCCGTGAACGCCGCCATCGACCGGCTGCGCGCCACCCGCCCGTCCGGCGCCATGCCGGAGGACCTGGCCGACCCCGCCCCTGCCGCCGATGCCTCGCTGATCGCACAGGAGCGCGAGCGCCTGCTGGCCGCCGCCATCGCCACCCTGCCCGACCGTCAGCGCACCGCCATCGCCCTGACCTATGGCGAGGGCTGGTCCGGCCAAGACGCGGCCCGGGCGCTCAGCGTGTCCACCCGCGCCCTGGAGGGGCTGCTGCACCGCGGGCGCAAGGTGCTGCGCGCCTACCTGGAAGCCCGCGGCGCATGACCTTTCGGCAGACTGCCCCGCCAACATCCATGACGCTGCGCCGGCTGGACTGGACATTGCGCGCCCGCGGAGCCGACTTGGCCGAGTGGCCCGCCGGCGACCGTTTGTCTGCTGTGGCGCTGCTGCGAACCAGCGGAGCCGCCCGCACGCTGCTGGCCGACATCCTGGCGCTGGACGACGCCCGGCCCGACCGATGGGCGGACTACCTGGCCGACCCAGCCGCGCTGGCGCGGATGCAAGAGGTGCTGCGCGGCTGCATGGCCCGGCCCTCCCCCGTCCTGTCTGGCATCCGGTGGGGCGCCCTGGCGGCTTGCACAGCGGCAGGGTTGTACTTCGGCATGGCTGGCAGCGTCGCGGCGGACGGAGATGCGTTCGCGACAGTGCAGTCGCTGACGGTCGCCAGCGCCCTTTGATCCCCCGCCCCCGATGACCTCTTGCCCCCGATGCGCCGCCTGACCCTCATCCTCCGGGAACCCTGGCGCACGCGGCTATTGTGGCTGTCCATCGCGGGCAACTTGTTCGCCGGGGCACTGATCGGCGCCCGTGTGGCCACGGGGCGCCCCGGTGGCCCTGGCGGGCTGGACGGCGTGGTGGAGCGCATGGCGCGAGACCTGCCGCCGCCCGACGCCGAGCGGTTCCGCGCCGTCCTGGCGCATGAGCGTCCTTGGTACGACCTGGCCCGGCGCAACATGGATGAGTCCCGTGAGGCGCTGTCCCAAGCCATCGCCCGGCAGCCCTACGACGAGGCCGCTGTGCGCGCCCGGATGCAGGAGTGGCAGACCCGCTGGGTGGAGACCTCCACCCGCTTCGGCGAGAGCCTGTTGTCCGCAATCGGCACCCTGTCCCCGGAAGGCCGCACCCGGCTGGCCGAAGCCTCGCTGCATACAGGCCGCCGGTGACCGCCGCCGCGCCTCCGCTGGCCAGCATGATGCTGGCCACGATCCTCATTGCGGGATGCAACCTCGGCCCGTTCTACGAGCGTCCAAAGCTGGACGTGCCGAATGCGTTCCAGGCGACGGCCGACACGGCGGAGGCCGCGTGGCCGCCGCCGGAGTGGTGGCGCAACTTCGGCTCGCCGGAGCTGAACGGGCTGATCGCCACCGCACGGGCCTACAACACCGACCTCGCCGCCGCCGCCGCGCGCATCGTGCAAGCGGACGCGCAGGTGCGGATCAGCGGGGCGCCGCTGCTGCCGACGGTGCAGGGTGTGGCCAGCGACTCCTACCAGCGCAGTGGCACCGGCGGCAGCCGGTCCAGCGGGGGCAGCAGCCTGGCGGGCGTAATCAATCCGGCGACCGGCCTGCCGGTCGGCGGCGCCAGAAGCGGCAACGTCCAGCACTACTTCGACTTCCGGTCATACAGCACCAGCCTGCAGGTGTCGTACGACCTCGACTTCTGGGGCCGCAACCGCGCACTGGCCGAGGCGGCGGAGGCCAGCGCCGTCGCCACCCGGTTCGACCAGGAGACGGTGGCGCTGAACGTCGTGACTTCGGTCGCCAACACCTACTTCCAACTGCTGGCGGCACAGGACCGGCTGCACGTCGCCGAGCGCAACCTGGCGACGGCGGTGAACGTGCTGGGCGCCTACAAGGCCCGGCTGACGGTCGGCACCGCCAACGCGCTAGACGTGTCGCAGCAGGAGGCCTTGGTCGCCAGCCAACGCGCCGCGGTCCCGGGCCTGCGCAACAACGCCGAGCAGCAGCGCCTTGGCCTGGGCATCCTCGTCGGCATTGCGCCAGAGCGCCTGGACGTGAAGGGCGGCACCCTGGACAAGCTGCCGCTGCCGCTGGTGGCGCCAGGCCTGCCGAGCGGGCTGCTGGCCCGGCGTCCGGACGTGGCCAACGCCGAGGCGCAGTTGGTGTCGGAGAACGCCAACATCCGCGCCGCCCGTGCCGCGTTCTTCCCCGATGTGCAGTTGACCGGGTCGGGCGGGCTGACCAGCGCCGCGCTGAGCACGATCACGGGGCCGGGAACCGTCGTAGCGCAGCTTGCCGCGAACCTCACGCAGACCATCTTCGACAATGGGCAGCGGCGCGGCCAGCTCGACCAGTCCAAGGGACGCTACGACGAGCTGCTGGCGGGCTATCGCCGGGCGGTGCTGCAGAGCTTCACGGATGTGGAACAGTCGCTGACGGCGTTGCGTTTGATCTCCGAGCAGGAGGATCTGACCCGCCAGGCCGTCGCCGTGGCGCAGCGCTCCGCCGACATCGCCCAGGCGCAACTGCTGGCAGGGACCATCGATATCATCACGTCGCTCAATACGCAGACCACGCTGTTCTCCGACCTGGACCAGTTGACGCAGGTGCGGCTGGCGCGGTTCCAGGCGTTGCTGAACCTATACAAGGCGCTCGGCGGCGGCTGGGCCGGAGGCACGGCATGAGGCGTGTGCTGCTTATCCTGCTGGTGCTGGCCGCGGCCGGAGGGGCTGGATACTACTATCACATCCGGGGCGAGCCGGTCGCATCGTCGGCGAACCTCGGCGGGCCGGGTCACCGCGGCGGGACGGATGACGCGCCGGTGCCCGTGCTGGCGGCCCGGAGCGAGGCGCGGGACGTGCCGGTCTATCTCGACGGCCTCGGCACCGTGCAGGCGTTCAGCCTCGTGCAGGTGCGCGCCTTCGTGGATGGCCCGCTGCTGGAAGTGCGTTTCAAGGAGGGGCAGGACGTGCGCACCGGCGATGTGCTAGCCCGCATCGACCCCCGCTCCTACCAGGCCAGCCTGGACAGCGCGACCGCGAGGAAGCAGCAGGACGAGGCCAACCTGGCCAACCTGCGGCTGGACGTCGGCCGGTACTCCAAGCTGGCCGCGGGGAATTATAGCAGCGGGCAGCAGGTGGACACCGCCCGCGCCGCCGCCGCGCAGATGGAAGCGCAGGTGCGCGGCGACCAGGCCGCAATCGATACCGCCAAGACCAACCTGGGCTATACCACGATCACCGCGGCGATCGACGGGCGGGTCGGCATCCGGCAGGTCGATGCCGGCAACCTGGTTCATGCCGCTGATCTCACGCCACTGACGGTGCTAACGCAGTTGAAGCCGATCTCGGTCGTGTTCACCCTGCCGCAGCAGGCGCTGCCGGCCGTAGCGAAGTCGATGCAGGGCGGGATGCCGCAGGTGCTGGCGATGCGGCAGGACGGCGACACGGACAACCCGCTGGACCGCGGCCAGTTGGCGGTGCTGGACAACCAGGTCGATCCCGCGACGGGCACCATCAAGCTGAAGGCCACCTTCCCCAACAGCGGCCTGGTGCTGTGGCCCGGCGGCTTCGTCAACGTGCGGATGCTGGTGGAGACCCTGCATGGGGTGGTGACGGTGCCGACCTCCGCCGTGCAGCGGGGGCCGCGCGGGTCGTTCGTGTATTCCATTGCGGCGGACAACTCGGCGCACCGCCGGGTCGTGCAGGTCGGTCATGAGGACGACGGCACCAGCGTCATTACCGAGGGCCTGCAGGCGGGCGAGCAGGTAGTGACGGACGGTGCGCAGCGCGTGGTCGAGGAGGGCAAGGTCGCCGTTGCCGGGCCGGACGGCAAGGCGCCGGACGCGATCGTCAAGGAGCGCAAGGCGCCGGGCAACGGGTCCCGCCGGTCGCGCACGGCCAGCTAGGGTGAACATCTCCGCTCCGTTCATCGCGCGGCCTATCGCCACTTGGCTGTTGGCCTTGGCGGTGTTGCTGGCTGGGTTGATGGGCTATCGCGCCCTGCCCGTCGCCGCGCTGCCGACCGTGGATTTCCCGACCATCCAGGTGACGACGCAGTTGCCGGGCGCCGGGCCGGACACTGTGGCGACGCTGATCACCGCGTCGCTGGAGCGGCAGTTCGGCCAGATCACCGGCCTGGCGGTGATGACCAGCACCAGCAGCGAGGGTACCAGCCAGATCACCCTGCAGTTCAACCTGAACCGCGCGCTGGACAGCGCCGCGCAGGACGTGCAGGCGGCGATCAACGCCGCCTCAGGCACGCTGCCCGTCACCCTGCCCTACCCGCCGGTGTATGCGAAGGTGAACCCGGCCGACGCGCCGATCCTGTCCTTGGCGCTCACGTCCGACACGGTGCCCATCGACCGCATCAGCGACGTCGCCGACACCCTGCTGCAGCCGAAGCTCAGCCAGATCGATGGGGTGGGCAAGGTGACCGTCCAGGGTGGGTTGCGCCCGGCGGTGCGGGTGCGGCTGGACCCGGCGCGGGTCGCGGCCTACGGGCTGTCGCTGGAGGACGTGCGGACGGCGGTGTCGGCGGCCAACGTGAACGGGGCCAAGGGCGGGTTCGACGGGCCGCGCCAGGCCTATGCGCTGGGGGCCAACGACCAGCTTGTGACGCCCGCCGCCTACAAGGACCTGGTAATTGCCTACCGCAACGCCGCGCCGGTGCGGCTGTCCGACCTGGGCAGCGTGATCGGCGGCGTGGAGAACGACCGCGTCGCCGGATGGTACAACGGCCAGCCCGCGGTGGTGCTGGACATCCAGCGCCAGCCCGGAGCCAACATCGTCAGCACCGTCGCGGCGATCAAGGCGGCGCTGCCGGGGATGCGGGCGGCGATCCCGGCGGGCGTGGCGATGACGGTCGTGACGGACCGCACCGAGACCATACGGGCCTCCGTCGCCGACGTGCAGTACACCCTGGTGCTGTCCATCGTGCTGGTGGTGGGCGTCATCTTTCTATTTCTGCGCAGCGCGCGGGCCACGATCATCCCGGCGGTGGCGCTGCCCTTGTCGCTGATCGGCACCTTCGGCGTGATGGCGCTGTGCGGGTTCAGCCTGGACAACCTGTCCTTGATGGCGCTGACCGTCGCGACGGGCTTCGTGGTGGACGACGCCATCGTGATGATCGAGAACGTCGTGCGCTTCATCGAGGACGGGGTGCCGCCGTTGCAGGCCGCCTACCGGGGCGCGGCGCAGATCGGCTTCACCATCGTGTCGCTGACCATCAGCCTGGTGGCGGTGTTCATCCCGCTGCTGTTCATGACCGGCGTGGTGGGCCGGCTGTTCAACGAGTTCGCGGTGGTGCTCAGCACCTCGGTGATCGTGTCCGCCCTGGTGTCGCTGACGCTGACGCCCATGATGTGCGGCCGGCTGCTGCGGGCGCATGACAAGCCGAGCTGGCTGACGGGCTGGTTCGAGCGGGGGTTCCTGCTGACCACCCAGTTCTATCGCCGCACCTTGCAGGTTGCGCTGCGCCACCAGGGCTTCGTGCTGCTGGTTGCGGTCGGGACGCTGTTCGGCACCATCGCCCTGTATGTCGTGACACCCAAGGGCTTTCTTCCGCTGCAGGACACCGGCGTAATCATCGCCGTGACGGAGGCGGCGCAGAGCGCGTCCATCCCCCGCATGACGGAACTGCAGACCGGCCTGGCCGACGCGGCGCAGAAGGACCCGGCCGTGGCCGGCGTCGTGTCGTTCGTCGGCGCCGGAGCGATCAACGCCACGCCCAACACCGGCCGGCTGACCATCACGCTCAAGCCGCGGACCGAGCGCGACCCGGCGCCCGTCGTCATGGAGCGGCTGCAGCGGGCGATGTCCGGCGTGCCCGGCATGTCGGTGTTCATGCAGCCGGTGCAGGACATCCAGATCGGCACCCGCATCAGCCGCACCCAGTTCCAGTACACCCTGCTGGACACCGACGCCGACGAGTTGGCGACCTGGGCGCCCCGCCTGCAGGCCCGGCTGGCCCAGATGTCCGACCTGCAGGATATCGCCAGCGACCAGCAGACCGACGGCTTCGCGACGCGCATCGAGGTGGACCGGGACGCGGCGATGCGGCTGGGGGTGTCGATGCAGGCGGTGCAGGACACGCTGTACGACGCCTTCGGGCAGCGGCAGATCAGCACGATCTTCAGCCAGTCCAACCAGTACCGCGTGATCCTGGAGGCCGACCCGGCGTGGCAGGCGGACCCGCACTCGCTGGACCGGCTGCGGGTGCCGGGCACGCCGGGGGTGGGCGGGCTGGCGACGGCGCAGGTGCCGCTGTCGGCCATCGCCACCATCACCCGTGGCACGGCGCAACTGGCGGTGACGCACCAGAGCCAGTTCCCCTCTATCACGCTCAGCTTCAACCTGGCGCCAGGCGCTAGCCTGAGCCACGCCGTCGCGGCGGTGGCACAGGCGGAGCAGGCGATGGGGATGCCGCCCACCATCGTCGGCAGCTACTCCGGCGACGCTGCGGAATTCCAGAGCAGCCTGGGCAGCGAGCCTTGGCTGATCCTGGCGGCGGTGGTGGTGATCTACATCGTGCTGGGCGTGCTGTACGAGAGCACGATCCACCCGATCACCATCCTGTCCACCCTACCCTCGGCCGGCATCGGAGCGCTGCTGGCGCTGCTGCTGGCCGGGCAGGACCTTTCGTTGGTGGCGCTGGTGGGCATCGTGCTGCTGATGGGCATCGTGAAGAAGAACGCCATCATGATGATCGACTTCGCCCTGGAGGCGGAGCGGGACCGCGGGCTGTCACCCCTGGAGGCGATCACCGAGGCCAGCCTGCTGCGGTTCCGGCCGATCATGATGACCACCGCCGCGGCGCTGCTGGGCGCGCTGCCGCTGGTGCTGGAACGCGGCACCGGGTCCGAGCTGCGGTATCCGCTGGGGCTGACCATCGTCGGCGGGCTGCTGCTCAGCCAAGTGCTGACGCTCTACACGACACCGGTGATCTACCTGGCGTTCGAGCGCCTGCGGTTGCGGTTCACCCGCACGCGGCTGGCTGCGGCAGAGTGATGCCGGTGACGACCCTGAAGGACTCGTCATTGCGAGCCGGCTTCGACGCGGCAATCCAGGGGCGGAAGGGGCTGCGCTCGCCGTCTCTGGATTGCCGCATCGCAAGCGCTCCTCGCAGAGACGGGTTCTGGCAGCATCGGCCGAAGTGTCCATGAACATCTCCGCCCCCTTCATCCACCGCCCAGTGGCGACGTTCCTGCTTGCTTTCGGGCTGCTGCTGATCGGCTTCGTTGCGGTGCGCTTTCTGCCGGTGGCACCGCTGCCCAGCGTGGACATCCCCACCATCGTCGTCTTCGCCGGCCGGCCCGGCGCCGACCCGGAGACCATGGCCGCCAGCATCGCCGCGCCCCTGGAACGCCGCCTGGGGGAAATCCCCGGCGTGACCGAGATCACCAGCACCAGCAGCACCGGCAGCACCAGCATCGTCGTGCAGTTCGACATCGATCGCCCCATCGAGGGCGCCGCCAACGCCGTCCAGGCGGCCATCAACGCCGCCTACACCGACCTGCCCAGCGACCTGCCGACCCGGCCATACTACCGCAAGTTCAACCCAGCCGAGGCGCCCGTCGTCACCCTGTCCCTGACCTCGGACACCCTCAGCCCGGCGCAACTGTATGATGCCGCCGACACCATCCTGGCGCAGCGGCTGAGCCAGGTGGAAGGCGTCAGCCAGGTCTCGGTGAACGGCGCGGAGAAGCCCGCCGTGCGCGTGCGCCTGAACCCGGCCGCCCTGCGCGCCGCCGGGCTGAGCAGCCAGGACGTTTACACCGCCATACGCAGCGCCAACGTGAACGGCCCCATCGGCGGCTTCCAGGGTCCCGCCCGGGCCGAGACCCTCCAGCTCAACGGCCAGATCACCCAGGCGGCCGATTACGCCGGGCTGGTGCTGAAATACGTGAATGGCGCCACGGTGCGCCTGGGGGACGTGGCGGAGGTGCTGGACGGCGTCGCCAACACCAAGCTGTCGGCCTGGGAAGGCAAGCAGCGCGCCATCCTGCTGACCGTCACCAAGACGGCGGGTGCCAACGTGATCGACACCGTGGACCGGGTGCAGGCCGTGCTGCCGCAACTGCTGCAGTGGATCCCGCACGGCATCACTGTCCACATCCTCTCCGACCGCACCACCACCATCCGGGCCAGCGCGCACGACATGCAGTCCACCCTGTTCATCAGCATCGGGCTGGTGCTGCTGGTGGTGGCGCTGTTCATGCGGCGGCTGGTGCCCACGCTGGCCGCGGCGGTCACGGTGCCGCTCAGCATCGCCGGCACGTTCGGGGCGATGTACCTGCTGGGTTACACGCTCAACAACTTCTCCTTCATGGCGCTGACCATCGCGGTCGGGTTCGTCGTGGACGACGCCATCGTCATGATCGAGAACATCTTCCGCCACCAGGAGCGCGGCATGGCGCCGATGCAGGCGGCGCTGGCCGGGTCGCGGCAGATCGGCTTTACCGTCATCAGCATCAGCGTCTCCCTGGTGGCGGTGTTCATCCCGATCCTGTTCATGGGCGGCATCCTGGGCAAGCTGCTGCACGAGTTCGCCATGGTGATCGCCATCGCCATCACCGTGTCGGCCGTGGTGTCCCTGACGCTGACGCCGATGATGTGCGGGCGCTACATGGGGCGGCATGCGGCGCCGACGGGCGTGTGGGGCGCTGTGGACCGCGTGGTGGACCGGGTGTTGCGGGCGGCGCAGCGCGGCTATGTCGGCACGCTTGGCACCGCGTTGCGGTGGCAGTGGCCGATGCTGCTGCTGACGCTTGCCATCACGGTGGGAACCGTCAAGCTGTACGGCTACGTGCCCAAGGGCTTCCTGCCGATCCAGGACACCGGCCTGCTCACCGGCGGCACCGTCGGCAGCCCGGACATCAGCTTCGAGGCCATGGCCGAACGGCAGCGGCGCGTGGTGGACGCGCTGCTGGCCGACCCGGCCGTCGAGAGCGTCGGCAGCACCATCGGCATCACCTCCGGCTGGTCCAGCATCAACCGCGGCCAGCTCACGGTGTCGCTGAAGCCGTTGAGCGAGCGCAAGATCAGCAGCGAGGAGGTACTGGCGCGACTCCGGCCCCGATGGCAGGAGATGGCGGGCATCGAGACCTACCTGGGTTCCGCGCAGGACCTGCGCGGCGGCGGGCGGTCTGGCGGCACGCAGTTCCAGTTCGTCGTGCTGGACCAGGACATCGCGGAGCTGCGCACCTGGACGACCAAGCTGGAGCAGGCGTTGCGCGGCGTGTCCGGCATCTCCGACGTGAGCAGCGACCAGGACCACCCGGGGCCGCAGGCGGACGTGGTGATCGACCGGGAGGCCGCGGCCCGGCTGGGCGTATCCGTCGCGAGCGTCGACAACGCGCTGGACAACGCCTACTCGCAGCGGCAGGTGTCGATCATCTACACGCAGCGCAACCAGTATCGCGTGGTGCTGGAAACCTTGCCGGGCCTGCAGTTGGACCCGGTGCAGTTGGACCGGCTGTGGGTGCCCGGCGCCGGGGGCAAGCAGGTGCCGATCACCAGCGTCACCAAGCTGCAGCGCAGCACCGCGCCGCTCGCGGTGCGCCACCAGGGGCAGTTCCCGTCCACCAGCATCAGCTTCAACCTGGAGCCGGGCACCACGCAGGGCGACGCGATCAACCTGGTGGCGGAGACGGCGGCCAGCCTGCGGCTGCCAGCCGGGATGCGGACGGAGTTCGCCGGCAACGCGCAGTTCCTGCAGAAGTCGCTGTCCAGCCTGCCGCTGCTGATCGTGGCGGCGCTGGTGACGATCTACATCGTGCTGGGCGTGCTGTACGAGAGCCTGCTGCACCCGCTGACCATCCTGTCCACCCTGCCGCCGGCCGGGCTGGGGGCGCTGCTGGCGATCCTGGTGACGGGGTCGGAGTTGGGAGTGCTGGCGATCATCGGCATCATCCTGCTGATCGGCATCGTGAAGAAGAATGCCATCATGCTGATCGACTTCGCCCTGGAGGCGGAGCGGGAGCGCGGCCTGACCCCGCGCCAAGCCATTTTGGAGGCGTGCGAGGAGCGGTTCCGCCCGATTATCATGACGACGATGGCGGCCCTGCTGGGGGCCGTTCCGCTGGCGGTGGCGTCGGGCACGGGGGCGGAGTACCGGCGTCCGCTGGGCCTTGCGATCTGCGGCGGGCTGATCGTGTCGCAGGTGCTGACGCTGTACACGACGCCGGTGGTTTACCTGGCGATGGAGCGGCTGGCGCGCGTGCGGTTCAGGCGGCGCGTCAGGGCAGAGCGCGTCCTGGCGGAATAGCTGCTCCTTCTCCCGAGGGGAGAGGGAAAAGGCTACTCCGCCGCCTCACGCATCGGGAGGGCCGGCTTCATCCGGTCTTGTGCCGCGCCTGCCAGCGTCAGCGCGGCATTGATGAGCGCGACATGGCTGAACGCTTGCGGGAAGTTGCCCGTGAACCGCTGCACCTTGGGGTCGTACTCCTCGCTGAGCAGCCCCACATCGTTGCATAGCCCAAGCAACCGCTCGAACAGCGCCACGGCGTCCTGCTCGCGGCCTTGGTTGAACCAAGCCGCTGCCAGCCAGAAGCTGCACGCTAGGAACGCGCCCTCCCCCGCCGGCAGCCCGTCGCCGCCGTCCTCCGTGCGGTAGCGGAGCACGAAGCCGTCCACCAGCAGGTCGCGCGCCACCGCATCCACCGTGCCCTGGATGCGCGGGTCCTCATGCGGCAGGAAGCCGACCGTGCCGATCAGCAGGAGCGTCGCGTCCAGCTTGTCGCTGCCAAAGCTCTGCACGAAGCTGCCGAGCTTGCTGCTGTATCCATCGCGGCACACCGTCGCATGGATCTCGTCGCGTATTTGGCGCCAACGGTCCACCGGGCCGGGCAGGCCGTTCTTCTCGGCGTCCTTGATGGCGCGGTCGAACGCGACCCAGGCCATGACCTTGCTGAACGTGAAATGCTGCGGCCCGCCGCGCGTCTCCCACATGCCCTCGTCGGGCTGTTTCCAGGCGCTCTCCAGGTGGGTCAGCATGCCGTTCTGCAGGGACCAGGATTGCGGGTTGGTCAGCAGCTTGGCGGCGCGCGCCTGATACAGCGCCTCCATGACCTCGCCATACACATCAAGCTGCAACTGCGTCGCGGCGGCGTTGCCGATGCGGACCGGCGATGCGCCCTGGTAGCCCGGCAGCCACGGCAACTCCGCCTCCTCCAGCCGGCGCTCCCCGCCGATCCCGTACATAATCTGCACCTGGTCCGGGCTGCCGGCGATGCTGCGGTGCAGCCAGTCGGCCCACGCGCTGGCCTCGTCGGTGTAGCCGGCGGCCATGAAGGAGAACAAAGTGATGGTGGCGTCTCGCAGCCAGCAGTAGCGGTAGTCCCAGTTCCGCACCCCGCCCAGCGCCTCCGGCAACGACATTGTCGGCGCTGCCACGATGCCGCCGGTCGGCGCGTAGGTCAGGCACTTCAGGGTCAGCAGCGAACGCATGACCGCCGGCGCCCACGGGCCGGAGTAGGTGCAGCGGGCAGACCAGCTCGACCAGAACTCGTTGGTCGCATACAGCGCGTCCTCCGCATCCAGGCTGATCGGCATCGGCAGGTGGGACGCGCCATGGGTGAGCACGAAGGTCAGCCGCTCGCCCTCCCGGACGGAAAAGTCGGCGACCGTCTGCATGTTCTCGCCGCGCAACGGAACCGGGGTCCGCAGCACGACCATGTCCGGCCCGGCGATGGCGATGATGCCGTTGCCGCCATTCCGCTTGGTGACCCAGGGGATCGACTTGCCATAGTCGAACCGCAGGCTGGCCTCCATCCGCATGGCCACCTCGCCGCGGCGGCCCTCGACGATGCGGACGATGCAGCTATTGTCCGCGCCGGGCACCATGAAGTCGATCAGGGCAACCTGGCCGTCCACGGTGTCGAACACGGTCTCCAGCACAAGGCTGTTGTTGTGGTAGCTGCGGGTCGCGGGATCGCCTGGGATAAGCGGGGCGATCTGGAAGCGGCCATGCTCGGGCCCACCGAGCAGGGCGGCCAAGCAGGCGGGGCTGTCGAACCGGGGCCAGCATAACCAGTCGATGCTGCCATCCCGGCCAACCAGGGCGGCGGTGATGCAGTCGCCGATCAGGGCGTAGTCTTCGATCCGGCTGAGAGGAAGGCTCGTTATCGGTTCCACACTACATCAACCTGGTTCGGGGTTCCGCCACCTCACACCTTGGCAACACATCAGGTGCCGGGCCATGCGGTGAACGTCGCGGATTGATGCCAGCATGACCGCGATTTGCCTGGCAAGCCCGGCGGTTGCAAGATCGCGTGTCGTTGCGTCCTTTATGGCACGCTCACCGTGTTCATGGCTGCAAAGCAGGAGTTGCAGAGAAGGGGCCGAGCCGCCGCAAACCTTGACTTTTTGGCAAAGTTTGCCGATATCCCGAACGCTGCGCTGCACTGCGCGTTCGCCGTGCCATGGCGCGCATCCAACCCATTCTGTATCGAGATTTACGTTTGACGGATATTACGACCGCCGCCGCGGACGATAACGCAAACCATGACCATGATGCAATCCAGCCGGACGCGCAGGGCGCCGGGCTGGCTGAAGCTGTTGCCGAATCCGAACGGCTTGAGCCGCATGATGCTGGGATGCATGTCGAAGGCGCGATGGGTCATGAGGTCGTTGCATCGCCTGACCAGCCAGATGCTGATGGGGCCGCACACGAGCCGGTAAGCGATGCGGCCTCCGGCATCCCCCTATTGCCGACCAGAATGGCAGGCATCAGCGACGCCGAGGCCGCCTACAACGACGAGGTGGAGGCTGAGCCGAACGGCTTCGCCGACCTGGGGCTGTCCCCCGAAATCCTGCGTGCCGTGGTGGACATGGGCTATCTGACGCCCACCCCGATCCAGGCGCAAGCGATCCCGACGGTGCTGATGAACCGCGACGTGCTGGGATGCGCGCAGACTGGCACCGGCAAGACCGCGAGCTTCGTGCTGCCGATGCTGGACATCCTGTCCGGTAGCCGATCCCGCGCCCGGATGCCGCGCAGCCTGATTCTGGAGCCAACGCGCGAGCTGGCGCTGCAGGTGGCCGAGAACTTCGTGAAATACGGCAAGTACCTCAAGCTGAACCATGCCCTGTTGATCGGCGGCGAGAGCCTGTCCGATCAGAAGGAGGCGCTGATGAAGGGCGTGGACGTGCTGATCGCCACGCCGGGCCGGCTGATGGATTTGTTCGACCGCGGCGGGCTGCTGTTGACCGATACCAAGATCCTAGTGATCGACGAGGCCGACCGGATGCTCGACATGGGCTTCATCCCGGATGTCGAGAAGATCGTCGGCTTCCTGCCACGCACCCGGCAGACCCTGTTCTTCAGCGCCACCATGGCGCCGGAGATCCGCAGGCTCGCCGACGCCTTTCTGCAGAACCCGAAGGAGATCACGGTCAGCCGCCCGGCCAGCGTCGCCTCCACCATCGTGGCGGGCTTGACGGTGGTGGATGCGCTGGAGAAGCGGGAGGCGCTGCGCCGGCTGATCCGGAGTGAGGACGTGCAGAACGCGCTGATCTTCTGCAACCGTAAGAAGGACGTGGATACCCTTTACAAGTCGCTGCAGAAGCATGGGTTCAGCGTCGGCTCCCTGCATGGCGACATGAGCCAGCCGGAGCGGTTCGCGACGCTGGGCAAGTTCAAGGCAAACGAGGTCAGGCTGCTCGTGTGCAGCGACGTGGCAGCGCGCGGGCTGGACATCGGCGGGCTGAGCCATGTGTTCAACTTCGATGTGCCGATCCATGCGGAGGACTATGTGCACCGCATTGGCCGCACCGGACGGGCCGGCATGACCGGACATGCGTTTACGCTCGCCACGCCGGATGACGGGCCGTTCGTGGCCGCGATCGAAAAGCTGATTGGTGCGCCGATCCCGCGGATGCAGGTTGATGGCCTTGACGCGCTGGCGTTCGCCGAGGGCGACGGCCGCCGCCGGGGCCGTGGGCGTGGGACCAAGGCTGCGCCGCGAGCCGCCAAGCCGCAGGCCGAGGCCGATGGGGATGCGTCGAAGGCGGCCAAGCCGCGCCGCAGCCGGGCCAAGAAGTCCGATGATGCGCCCATCGAGGCCTATGCTGCTCCGGTTGAAACAGTGCCCGAGACCGTGAGCGCATATGCCGAGCCAGAGCCATCTGCGCCGGAGCCGCGCCGTTCGTCCCGGGGTGAGCCGCGCCGCCCGGAGGGCCGCCGTGACGAGCCGCGGCGCGAGGCTCCGTGTGAGGAGACCCGCCCTGTCGATACCCGCCCCTGGAACGAGCGCCGCCCGCGCGACGGTCGCCGCCGCGACGAGGACTTGGGGCCGTCCGTGCTCGGCTTCGGGGACGACGTGCCCGCCTTCATGCTGCTACGCTCACGCGGCGTCCGGCGCGCGGCGGCGGAGCCGGCAACCGATAACACCTAATCGCGGAGGGAACCCATGAACGTCATTGCACCGATCCAGCAGCCCGAGGCCGCTGAGGCCAAGCTGACGCAGGACCGCCCGGCCGCGGCGCGCAAGATGGGGCCATTCCGCTGGGACGACGCGCTCCTGCTGGAGGATCAGCTTTCCGAGGACGAGCGGGCGATGCGCGATGCCGCGCATGACTACTGCCAGGACCGGCTGATGACCCGGGTGCTGGAGGCCAACCGGCACGAACGGTTCGACCGCTCGATCATGACCGAGATGGGCGACATGGGGTTCCTCGGCGCGACGTTGGACAGCCACGGTTGCGCTGGGGTGGGCTACGTCGCTTATGGCCTGATCGCACGTGAGGTGGAGCGGGTCGATAGCGGCTACCGCAGCGCGTTCAGCGTGCAGTCCTCCCTGGTGATGTACCCGATCTGGGCTTTTGGCAGTGAGGACCAGAAGGACCGCTTCCTGCCGAAGCTGCGGACAGGGGAGTTCGTCGGCTGCTTTGGCTTGACCGAGCCAGACGCCGGATCTGATCCAGCCAGCATGCGGACACGCGCCCGCGCTGTCGATGGTGGCTTCGTGGTGAGCGGGTCCAAGACCTGGATCACCAACTCGCCGATCGCGGACGTGTTCGTGGTGTGGGCGAAGAATGACGCGGGGGACATCCGCGGCTACATCCTGGAGAAGGGGATGGCCGGGCTGACCGCGCCGAAGATCGAGGGCAAGTTCGCGCTGCGTGCCTCCATCACCGGCATGATCATGATGCAGGATGTGTTCGTGCCGGCCGGCAACGAGCTGCCGCATGTGAAGGGGCTGCGTGGGCCGTTCTCGTGCCTGAACAACGCGCGTTATGGCATTTCCTGGGGTGCGTTGGGCGCGGCGGAGTTCTGCTGGCACGCCGCCCGGGGCTATACGATGGAGCGGCAGATGTTTGGCCGCCCGCTGGCCGCGACGCAGTTGATCCAGAAGAAGCTGGCCGACATGCAGACCGAGATCACGCTGGGCCTGCAGGGTGCGTTGCGGCTGGGCCGGCTGATGGAGGAGGGCCGCGCCGCGCCGGAGATGATCAGCCTGATGAAGCGCAACAACTGCGGCAAGGCGCTTGACGTTGCCCGGGTGTCCCGCGACATGCACGGCGGCAACGGCATCTCCGACGAATACCATGTTATCCGCCATGTGATGAACTTGGAGGCCGTGAACACTTACGAGGGCACGCACGACGTGCATGCGCTGATCCTTGGCCGCGCCCAGACCGGCCTCTCCGCCTTCGGCGGATAGCGCCCCCGCGCCTGTCCGCATCCAACGTATGGGTGCGGACGGGGATGGCGTGGCCGCCCTGCCGAACGGCGCCGCGCTCTTCCTTCCCGACACCCTGCCCGGCGAACTCGTTCAGCCCGATGCCTTAGCCCGGCGCGGCGAGGGTTGGACGGCAGGTGCCACCCTCCTGGAAGCCTCGGCGGATCGCGTTGTCCCGCCCTGCCCGCATTTCGGTCCCTGCGGCGGATGCACGCTGCAGCACTGGCGCGACGGCAGCTACGCCGCGTGGAAGACCGGGCAGGTCACGGACGCGCTGCGCCGCATGGGGGCTACGCCTGTGCCGGTGCCGGATTTGACCCGCACCCCGCCCGAAGCGCGGCGGCGCATGGACCTGGCCATCCGCCGCGACGGTCCCGCCGTCCGCATCGGCCTGCACCGCCGCCGGTCCCGCGACATCGTGGACATGCACGCCTGCCCGGTCCTGCACCCTGCCCTGTTTGCGCTGATCCAGACGCTTCGCCCGGTGCTGCAACGTTTGACCGGCCTGCGGCGGGACGGGTCGGCCGTGGTGAACCTGCTCGACAGCGGCCCCGACCTGCTGCTGCGGACCGATGGCGAGCTGACCTCCGGGGACCGCACCCTGCTGACGGCGCTGGCCAACGCGCACGGCCTGCCCCGGATCAGTTGGGCGCCGGGCCTGGCCCGCGGCAGCCAGGGTCAGCCGGAGCCGGCCTGCCTGCTGCGCCCCGCCACGACGGCGTTCAGCGGCGTTGAGACCGCCATCCCGCCCGGCGCGTTCCTGCAGGCCTCCCGTGAGGGCGAGGCCGCCATCGTCGCCGCCGTGCTGGCCGCCCTGCCGCCCCTACCGGCCAAGGCGCGCATCCTGGAGCTGTTCGCAGGCTGCGGCAGCATCACCCATGCGCTGGCGCAGCGCGGCCGGGTACAGGCGTATGAGGGCGACTTGGCCGCGTACACCGCGCTGCGCCGGGCCGCCAACCCGCGCGTGCTGGCCATGCAGCGCGACCTGGCCCGGCAGCCGCTGCAAGCTGCGGAGCTGAAGGGTGCCGGCGCGGTCGTCCTGGACCCGCCGCATGGCGGCGCACTGGAGCAGATGCCGGCGTTGGCCATGAGCGGGGTGCCCATCGTGTATGTCAGTTGCAATCCGGCCGCCCTGGCGCGCGACGGACGGCTGCTGCTGCAGGCCGGCTACCGCGTGGTGTCCGTGGCGGCCATCGACCAGTTCCTGTGGTCGGCCCGCGTGGAAAGCGTAGTCGGGTTCCAGAAGGGCCGCTGATGCACTACCGCGACGCGACCGAGGCCGACCTGCCCGCGGTCGTGCACCTGCTGGCCGACGACCAGTTCGGCGCTGCGCGGGAGCAGGACGTGTCGCCGCTGCCGCCGTCCTACCTCGCCGGCTTCCGCGCCATGCTGGCGCAAGGCGGACGGGTGATCCTGGCCGTGCAGGACGGGGCCATCGTGGGATGCCTGCAGCTCAATGTGCTGCATGGCGTGTCGCAGCAGGGGCAGAGCCGCGCCCAAGTGGAGGGCGTTCGCGTGGACAGCGCCCGGCGGGGTAGCGGCATTGGTGCAGCGTTGATGCGGCACGCCATGGCGGAGGCCCATGCGGCAGGCTGCGCGGTGCTGCAACTGACCACCAACCGGGAGCGTACAGGGGCACAGGGCTTCTACGCCCGCCTCGGCTTCACCCACAGCCATGCCGGAATGAAGATCAGCCTTGAGCCGTAGCTACCCCGTACGCATCCCCTCTGACCCGGCGCCGCTGCACGGGACCTTGCTTCTTCCAGATAGCGCCGGCCTGAGTCCGGCGCTGCTGTTGGTGGCCGGGGCTGGCCCGGTGGACCGGGACGGCAACCTGCCGGGGCTGGCGAACGACAGCCTGCGCCTGCTGGCAGAGGCATTGGCGGACCGCGGCATCGCCACGCTGCGGGCCGATAAGCGCGGGGTTGGCACCAGCCATGCCGCCGCACCGGATGAGTCCGTGCTAAGGCTGGATGCCTATGTGCGCGACGCCGCCCATTGGCTGCTGGCCATGTGTGGTGACCCCCATCTCAGCCGGGTTGGCCTGCTTGGCCATGGCGAGGGTGCGCTGATTGCGACGCTCGCCGCGCAGGTGTCCCCAGTGGACCGGCTCGTGCTGGTGGCCGGCGCGGGCGTGCCGGCCGGTCCCCTCATCCTGCGGCAGCTTGTGGATGCTGGCATGCCGGCAGAGCAAGTGGCGGCAGCCCGCGCGATCATCGGCCGGCTGCTGCGCGGGGAGACAGTGGTAGACGTGCCGGATGCGCTGGCAGGCTTATTTCGCCCTTCTGTACAGCCATACGTGACATCCTGGCTATTGCGTGACCCGGTGGTGGAACTGGTAGCCGTCCGCTGCCCTGTGCTGGTCGTGCAAGGGATGGCCGACTTGCAAGTTCGCAAGTCCGACGCCCTGCTCCTGGCGGCAGCACGCCCCAGTGCTGATTTGCTGCTCATCCCTGGGGTGAACCACGTGTTGAAAGCACCGGCGGAGGGCCGGGCTGCAAATCTTGCTACCTACGCCGAACCACTTCTGCCGGTGGCGGCGGAGGTGGCCGACGGGATAGCCGCCTTCGTTCGGCCATGACCCTCGGCTAGACGTGAAAGCTCTCGCCGCAGCCGCAGCGGCCCTTCTCGTTGGGGTTGCTGAAGCTGAAGCCGCTGGTGAGATCCTTGACCTCGTAGTCCATGACGCTGCCGATCAGGAACAGGCTGGCCTTGCGGTCCACCAGCACCGTCAGGCCATGGTCGGTGACAACCTCATCACCGGGGCCGGCCGCGGGCACCCAGCTCATGTCGTAGGACAGGCCGGAGCAACCCTTTGTGTTGACGCTGATGCGTAGCAACATGCCCTGCTGGCCCTTTGCATACAGGGCTTGCAGGCGAACGGCGGCGGCGTCCGTCATGGTCATCAACTGCGGCAGGGCACGGCGGGGTCGGACGGCAGTTTGGGTGTCCATCAACGTCTCCATCTTCTCCCTCCCCTCCAGGAGAGGGTCGGGGTGAGGGAAGCCGCAAGGGCTGTCCTCGGTCATGGGCAGAACGGCGATTGCTTGGCAAGGGGCGGCGCTGGTCATCTCCCTCACCCCAGCCCTCTCCCGGAGGGAGAGGAGCAGGCAGGACGCTAGAACATGTTGAGCGCCAGACGTGCGTCCTCAGTCATGCGGCTGGGATCCCACGGCGGATCCCAAACCGTGTCCACCACGCATGACGTGACGCCGGGCACGGCCATGATGGCGTCCTGCACCTGCACCGGCAACTCCTGCGCACTCGGGCAGCCCGGCGCGGTCAGGGTCATTTCCACCTTCACGGCATTCGCATCGTCGATCTCGACGGCGTAGATCAGGCCTAGCTCATAGATGTTCACCGGAATTTCCGGGTCGTAGACCGTGGCGATGGCCGCAAGCAGGGCGTCCTCGGTCGGCTTGGCCAGAACCTCGCCCTCGGGGGTCCAGGTGCTCACGTTCGCAGCTTCACTCACGGGGTCGTCTCCTTGTCGCCGTCCAGGGCCGCTAGCAGGGCATCCCACGGCAGGGTCACGCAGCGGATGCGCGACGGGAACTCGTGCACGGCGGACAGCGGACGCAGCCGCTGCAATGCCGCGTCGCACGCCTCGCAATGGCCGGTGCGGGCCATTGCCGAAACCTGTTCCGCCATAGCCCTGATATAGTGACGCGGTTGACCCTGCACCGCCTCGCACATCAGGTCGGCGCTGGCGACGGTGATCTCGCATCCGCGCGCCTCGAACCCGGCCTCTGCCACAGCATCTCCAGCACGGCGCACGAACACCTGCACACGGTCTCCGCACATCGGGTTGTCACCCTTCGCCGCGGCATCGAAGCCATCCGGGCGCCGGGCATGGGTCGGCTTGCGGCCATGGATGCGGATTTCAGCGCTGTAAAGGTCGCGAAGATCGTCGAACACTACGCGAAGAACTCCTGCACCCGGTGCAGCGTGTCGGCCAGCACGTCGATCTCGCCCAGCGTTGTGTAGATGCCGGTGCTGGCGCGGGCGCTGCTGTCCACGCCTAGGCGGCGCATCAGCGGCTCGGCGCAGTGATTGCCGGCGCGCACCGCGATGCCCTGGCGGTCCAGCAAGGTGGCGATGTCGTGCGCGTGGGCGCCCTCCATGGTGAAGCTGAACACGCCGCCGCGGTCCTGCGCCGATCCAAGCACGCGCAGGCCGGGCACCTCTGCCAGGCGGGCCAGCGCGTGATCGGTCAGCGCGGCCTCGTGCGCCTGGATGGCGTCGAAGCCGATGCGCTCGACATACTCGATGGCGGCGCCGAGGCCGATAGCCTCGATGATCGGCGGCGTGCCGGCTTCGAACTTGTGCGGCACCTCGGCCCAGGTGCTGCGCTCGAAGCTGACGGAGGCGATCATGTCTCCACCGCCCATGAACGGCGGCATCCGCTCCAGCAGTTCCTTGCGCGCCCACAGCACGCCCAGCCCAGTGGGGCCATACAGCTTATGCGCAGTGAACGTGTAGAAGTCGGCACCGATGGCCTGCACGTCCACGGCACGATGCACCACGGCCTGGCTGCCGTCGAACATCACCCGCGCACCATACTCGTGCGCCAGCGCCGCCACACGCGCGGCCGGAACGACGGTGCCCAGCACGTTGCTCATGTGCACGATCGCCACCAGGCCCACCTTGCCATCGCGCAGGCAGTCCTCCAGCCCGGCCATGTCCAGCTCGCCGGCGTCGGTGATCGGCGCGACCCGCAGCTCGATCCCCGTGGCGTCGCGCAGCATCTGCCACGGCACCAGGTTGGCGTGGTGCTCCATGGCGCTGATCACCACAGCCTGGCCAGGGCGCATGACGCCGCGCCCGTAGCTATGGGCCACCAGGTTAATCGCCTCGGTGGTGTTCTTGGTGAACACGATCTCATCGCGGCTCGGCGCGTTCAGCAGCCGGGCGACGGCGTCGCGGGTGACCTCGTAGGCGTCGGTGGTGCGCTCGCTCATCCAGTGCAGGCCGCGGTGGACGTTGGCGTACTGGGTCTCCATGGCCTGCACCATGGCGTCAATCACCGGGCGCGGCTTCTGCGCGCTGGCGGCACTGTCCAAGAACACCAGGGGCTTGCCGCGGACCTGCTGCTGTAGGATCGGGAAGTCGGCCCGGATGCGCTCGATGTCGAAAACGGGCTTCGTGAAGGCGTTCATGCTGGCCGGCGCTCCCACCACTGTTCAATCGCCCGCTCCAGCAGGGCGCGGGCGCCCTCGTGCTGGATTGGGTCCATCGCCTCAGACAGGAAGGACCGCACCAGGATGGCGCGGGCCTCCACTTCCGGGATGCCGCGGCTGCGCAGGTAGAAAAGCTGGTCGGCATCCAGCTCGCCCACAGTCGCACCGTGGCTGCACTTCACGTCGTCGGCGTAGATTTCGAGCTGCGGCTTGCAGTCGATCTCGGCGGTCGGGGACAGCAGAAGCGCCTGATTCATTTGGTAACCGTCGGTCTTCTGGGCAATGCGCGCGACCTCGATGCGGCCCTGGAATACGCCGCGGGAATGGTCGGACAGCACGTTCTTGACCGTCTGCCGCGACGCGCAGTTCGGCGCGTCGTGCGCCACCACGGTCGTGATGTCGCCGTGTTGCTGGCCGCCCAGCAACTGCGCCCCGTTCAGGTGGACGGCGCCGCCCGCCCCGAACAGCCGCGCATGGATTTCCGTCCGCGCCAGCTTCGCGCCGAGCGTCAGCACGAAGGCGTCGTACACCCCGCGCTCGGCGATCTCGGCAAAGGTGGTATTGACGTGGAAGGCCTCGGCACCCTCCTCCTGCAAGCGGATATGCACCAGCGTCGCATCCTCCGCCACCACCACTTCGCTGACCGCATTGTGCAGGTAGGTGCCGCTGCCGCGCGCAACTTCGACAATTGTCAGCTTGGCTCCGGCGTCCAGATGAATGCTGTGACGCGGGTGGAATGCGATGGGCCGGTGGCCGTCCACGGCCATGGACAGCAGCACCAGGGTGCCAGCGTCCACCCCGTTGGCGACGTGAAGCTGCACGCCGTCCTCAGCCAGCATGGTGTTCAACTCCACCATCGCCATCCCGTCCTTCGCCAGACGGCCAAAGTCCGGCTTGTCGGCGAAGCTGCTCACCGTGACGCCCTCGGGCAGCACGGACAAGCCGGGCTGGAAGCGGCCGTCGATCAGCACCAGGCGCGGGCCGGAGATGGCCTCGCCCAGGTCAGGGCTGGAGGACACGGCAACCAACGGCTCATAAAAGGAGCTCTCCGCCAGGCCGCGCAGGCTGGTGTAGCGCCAGGCCTCGCTCTTTGTGCTGGGAAAGCCGTCCGCGCCGAACCGCTCGGCAGCAGCGTCGCGCACAGCCGGGTCGCCGGGCAGGCGGGCACGCAGGCCCTGGTAGCGTTGCAGAAAGGCGTCAGCGCCGTTGCGGAGGGACTGGTTCATGCCACCCCCGCCATGGCTTCGCCCACGACGCCAGCGTAGCCGTTCGCCTCCAGTTCCTGCGCCAACTCCGGCCCGCCCGAGCGGATGATCCGCCCGGCAGACAGCACGTGCACGCGGTCCGGCACCAGGTGGTCTAGCAACCGCTGATGGTGCGTGATCACCAGCGCCGAGAAGTCCGGGCTGCGCAGGGCATTCACCCCGCTCGCCACGATCTTTAGCGCGTCGATGTCCAGCCCACTGTCGGTCTCGTCCAGGATGGCCAGCTTCGGGCGCAGGATCGCCATCTGCAGCACCTCGTTGCGCTTCTTCTCGCCGCCGCTGAAGCCGACGTTGACATTGCGCTTCAGCATGTCGTCCGGCATGCCAAGACGCTTGCTCTCGGCCCGCGCTAGCTTGAGGAAGCCGATGGCGTCCAACTCGGCCTCGCCCCGCGCCCGCCGGATGGCATTCAGCGCGGTGCGGAGAAAGTTGGCGTTGTTGACGCCGGGCAGCTCGATGGGCGCCTGGAAGGCCAGGAACAGCCCGGCTGCCGCACGCTCCTCCGGCTCCATCGCCAGCAGGTCCTGCCCCTCGAAGGTGACGGACCCGCCGGTGACCTCGTAGCCCTCGTTGCCCGACAGCACATAGCCGAGCGTGCTCTTGCCGGAGCCGTTCGGCCCCATGATGGCGTGGATCTGCCCGGCCGGCACGTCGAGGCTCAGGCCGCGCAGGATGGCCTTGTCGGCAATCGACGCGGCCAGGTTGCTGATGGAGAGCATTATCCGACCGACCCCTCCAACGACACGGCGAGCAGCTTCTGCGCCTCGACCGCGAACTCCATCGGCAGCTCCTTCAGCACGTCCTTGCAGAAGCCATTAACGATCAGGCCCACGGCGTCCTCCTCAGACAACCCACGGCTGCGGCAGTAGAACAACTGGTCTTCGGCGATCTTGCTCGTAGTCGCCTCATGCTCGACCTTCGCCGTCGGGTTGCGGCTCTCGATGTAGGGCACGGTGTGCGCCCCACACTGGTCGCCGATCAGCAGGCTGTCGCACTGGGTGAAGTTCCGCGCGCCCGACGCCCGCGGCAAGATACGGACCAGGCCGCGATAGGTGTTGTCCGACCGCCCGGCGCTGATGCCCTTCGACACGATGGTGCTGCGGGTGTTCTTGCCGATGTGGATCATCTTGGTGCCGGTGTCCGCCTGCTGGCGGTTGTTGGTCACCGCGACCGAGTAGAACTCGCCCACGCTGCCCTCACCCTGCAGGATGCAGGACGGGTACTTCCAGGTGATCGCCGACCCGGTCTCCACCTGTGTCCAGCTCACCTTGCTGCGGGCGCCGCGGCAGGCCGCACGCTTGGTGACGAAGTTGTAGATGCCACCCTTGCCGTCGGCGTCGCCGGGATACCAGTTCTGCACGGTGCTGTACTTGATCTGCGCATCGTCAAAGGCGACCAGCTCGACCACGGCGGCGTGCAACTGGTTCTCGTCCCGCTGCGGCGCGGTGCAGCCTTCGAGGTAGCTGACGTAGGCGCCCTCGTCGGCGATGATCAGCGTGCGCTCGAACTGGCCGGTGTTCTTGGCATTGATGCGGAAGTAGGTGGACAGCTCCATCGGGCAGCGAACGCCCTTGGGAATGTAAACGAAGCTGCCATCGGTGAACACGGCGCAGTTCAGGGCTGCAAAGTAGTTGTCCGACACGGGGACCACGGTGCCGAGGTACTTGCGCACCAGCTCGGGATACTCGCGCACAGCCTCGCTGATCGGGCAGAAGATCACGCCGGACTTCGCCAGGGTGTCGCGGAAGGTGGTGGCGACGGACACGCTGTCGAACACCGCGTCGATGGCGATGTTCGGGTTGCCGGAGCCGACGACACCCTCCATGCCCGCGCCCTCGACGCCGGCCAGGATGGCGCGCTCCTTGAGGGGGATGCCGAGCTTCTCGTACATCGCCAGCAGCTCGGGATCAACGTCATCCAGCGACTTCGGCGCCGGGCGCTTCGGGGCGGCGTAGTAGTGAATAGCCTGATAGTCGATCTTAGGATAGCCGACCTTGGCCCAGTTCGGCTCCTCCATCGCCTGCCAGGCAGCGAAAGCGTTGAGACGCCATTCGAGCAGCCACTCCGGCTCCTCCTTCTTGGCAGAGATCATGCGGACGGTGTCGGCGGTCAGGCCGACGGGGGCGATGTCCATCTCGACGTTGGTCTCGAAGCCCCACTTGTAGCCGGACTGCGTAATAGACTCGACGGTGTCGATGGTTTCGGCAACTGCGACCATGAGGTGAACCTATTCAGCAAGGAGGGTGGACAAGGCGGGCACGGGTCGGCGGGCACGGGGCATCGCAGCCTCCATATCGGCGAGGGTGATGGCTCCCAGCGCCGCCCGCACGGCTATGTTGACGGGGTCCCAGCGGCCACGGACCGGGCAGGTGTGCTCGGCCTCGCATTCCGTGTGGGAACCCTCGACACAGGCGGTCAGGGCGATAGGGCCGTCGATGGCCGTGACGACCGCAGAGACGGACACCTCGGACAGCGGCTGCGCCAGGCGGTAGCCGCCTCGGGCGCCGCGCTGGCTGGTGACAAGGCCGCCGGCAGCCAGCGCCTTGAGCACCTTGGCCACCGTCGGCTCCGGCACGCCCGTCGCTACGGCGATGCCTGGCGAGGTCTGGCACGGCTCCCCATGGGACAGCCGGACCAGCACGACAACGGCGTAATCGGCAAGCTTCGACAACCTGAGCATGACCAGCCCTGTAATCGGACCCAAGCGGTCCTGATTGATCCCAAATGAGGGATCAGAGAGGATACGTCAAGGTTCCCCGGGCACGAAGATCAGCCGCCCGGGGTGATTGCGCCCTGGTACACCACCGGGCCGGTCGGCTGTCCCGTGGTCGAGCCGCCTTCGGGTTCCTGACTGACCAGCAACTGCGTGCCGACCCGGGGCGGGACGCGCAGCCGGGCGCGGCCGTCGCCGGGCAGCACGCCCAGGTTGACCGGCAGGGTGGAGCCGACGTCCAGCGCCCAAAGTTGCAGTGAGCGCCCGGACGGGGTGTTCGGCGGCACTGCCGCGACGATCACCGCGGTGCCATCCGCGCCAACCCGCACCAGGAAAGTGGCGCCTGCCGCACCGGCCGGGGACAGCGCCGCCAAGTATCCCGGCGATGGCGGCGGCACCGGACGCAGCGCGACGAAGGCCAGCCCGGCGGCGACGGCCGTGGCGAACAGGCTGGCGAACCGCCAAAGCTTGAGGCTGCCCCAGATCTGCTCGCCGATCGTCCGCTGCCGCCAACGCCGGCCGCGCAGCTTCTCGATGCCCGTGGCCAAGGCCAGCCGCTGCCACAACTCGGGCGGCGGCACCACTGGCAGCAAGGTATCGGCCAGCGGCGCGAGCCGGACCTGCCAGGCGGCGATGCTGGCGGCGACGGCCGGGTCGGCCAGGGCCAGAGCCTCCACGGCCCGCGCCTGCTCCGGCGGCAGCACGCCCAGGACATACTCGGCGGCGGACAGGTCGGCGTCGTCGTCCCGGCCGGCTTCTTCGCCCGTGCTCCCGCCGCTCATGCAGGCGTCCCAGCCAGGCAGGAGCGCAACGCCAGCAGCGCCCGGCGGATGGCGGACTTCACCGTGCCCAGCGGCTGCCCGGCACGGGCCGCAACCTCGGTATGGGTCAGCCCCTCCACGAAGGCCAGGACGACGAGATGGCGGCGCTCCGGCTCGATGGTTTGCAGGCAGTCGTGCAGCGCCCTGCCCTCCTGGGTGGTCAGCAGCCGGTCGAGTGGGTTGGGGTCGGGGTCGACTTGTTCGGGGATGTCTGCGCCGAGCACCTCCCGCCCGGTGCGGCCAACCAAGTCCAGCGCGCGGTAGCGGACCAGGCTGAGCAGCCAGGCGCGGGCGGTGCCGCGGGCCGGGTCGAACCGAGCGGCATTGCGCCAGACCTGCAACAGAGCATCGTGCACCGCGTCCGCCGCCAGCGCAGGCTGGCGGGTGATGCGCAGGGCCACGCCATACAGGGCCGGGGATTGCAGGTCATACAATTGGCGGAATGCTGCGCCGTCGGACTGCGCGCACCGGAGGAGGAGCATGGCAACCTCGTCGTCCAAGGCGGTCACGGCTGTGTTCATGCCGCGATAATCGGTTAGCTGGCTGGGATCGGCAAGGCGCGCCGGGCAACAAGGATCACGTCGCCCGGCGAAACCTTCGTGACGAGAACGGCGCGGCTACGGCAGCAGCACGCGGTCAACCACGTGGATCACGCCGTTGCTCTGTAGCACGTCGGGCGTGGTCACGTGGGCCATGCCGCCCTTGCCGTCGGTGACGGTCACGACGCCGGCGACCACGGTGGCGGTCAGGGTCTCGCCCTCGACCGTCTTCAGGGTCGCCTTGCCGTGGCCGTCGGTGATCATCTTGGTCAGCATGGCGGCGGTGACGCGGCCGGGGACGACATGGTAGGTCAGCACTTTGACCAGCGCCGGCTTGTTCTCGGGCTTCAGCAGGGTGTCAACGGTCCCGGCCGGCAGCGCGGCGAAGGCGGCGTTGACCGGGGCGAACACAGTGAACGGGCCGGCCCCCTTCAGGGTATCGACCAGCCCGGCCGCCTTCACGGCCGCAACGAGCGTGGTATGGTCCTTCGAGTTGACGGCGTTGTCGATGATGTCCTTGTTGGCATACATCGGCGCGCCGCCGACCATGACCTGCGCCGAGGCCGGCGCGGCGAAGGCCAGCCCGAGCGTCGCCGCGAACAGGCCGTGCACGACCATTGCGGCCTTGTAACTGCTCAACCTGGGGTGCACACGGTTTGTCCGCTGAGCGTAGCCTTGATTGCCTGATAGGCGTCGATACCGCGTCGCTTGGCGGTGCCGATGACGGAGCGGATAGCGGCATAGAGGTTGG